>Ga0302321_100000025_pt1 | contig 147120 bp, 101 predicted proteins | sample Fen_T0_1_FD_202505 | JGI IMG/M metagenome (GOLD analysis project Ga0302321, IMG submission 202505) | Peat permafrost microbial communities from Stordalen Mire near Abisko, Sweden - Fen_T0_1 | ecosystem: Environmental > Terrestrial > Soil > Wetlands > Permafrost | place: Sweden: Abisko...
CGAGAAGGCGCTAGAAGAAGGTGGCGTCAAGGGAATCGAGGACGAGCAGCGCATGCTTGACTTGTCGTACCTTTCGATGGCGCGCACGTACTATTCGGCGTCAATCCGTTTGGATGCGGAAACGAATATCCCCTCGATTGATGGTCAGAAGTTAAGCGCCGCGGTCAAGTACTGGAACAAGATTGATGTCGCCAGTGAGTACTGGCTTGACGCGTTGTTCGAGGAGTCATGGGCCTACTTTATGGCAGGCGATTACCCGCGCGCGCTTGGCAATATTCATACGATTCAGTCGCCCTACTTTCCGAATTCGTTCTATCCGGAAGCGGATGTTCTCAAAGCAGTCATCTACTTTGCGAACTGCAACTACGAAGCGGCAACGATCGTGGTCGCTCGGTTCAATAAGCACTACGTGCCGATCCGTGACGAACTGAAGAAGATTCTCAAGAAATACAAGGAAGGGAACCAAGAAGAGGCGTTCTTCAAGTTTCTCAAGCAGCTGCGCGATCACAATACGTCGCTGAGCCCGACGATTGAGCCAATCGTAGCCAACGCGTTGAGCGATCGACAGTTGTTGCGCAACATTGAGTACGTCAGGCTGCTCGAAGAAGAAGCTACACGCTTCAAGAAGTCGCCATCCTCGTTCCAGAGCTCTGGGATCGGCCAGCAGGTGCGAGATGCCCTTGGGCTTGCTCGCGATCTCGCAGTCAAGCGAGCTGGAGAGTTGGCACTTTCTAGATATCAGAGATTCATCGACGAGATCGACGAGCACGTTCGCAACGGGGAGAAGATCTTGATTGATATCACTGCCGCCCAACGCAATCTGCTCGATGTCAAGCTCAAGAGCGGGCAAGTGAGCAAGGCGGAATCGCAAGTATTTGGCATCGTCAAGCCAGACGAAGAACATGTGCTCTGGCCCTGGGACGGTGAGTTTTGGCGCGATGAGCTTGGGTTCTATCGCCAGGTCGTATTGTCGACGTGTGGGAGGTAACCTCTAATGAACGCTGCACGAGCGTATAGTTGTCTATTGGGTCTGCTTTCGGCCACCCTACTGTCTCCGCAGACATCCAAGGCCATCGAGAAACCCGCAGAACTGAGTAACGAGTGCGTTCCAGCTCAGGCGAAAAAGAACATTGCCGAGTGCCCCGCTGGGCCTAGCAAGTTCAACGTCGAGAAGAAGCGTGCTGTTGCCTTTGAGAGTGCGCCCCCGCCTCGCGAAATGAAGAAACGCGAAGACGGATCCAAGGCGCGCGACGTGTCCAACATGGAGAGCTCGGCTTTCCGTGATCAGCGCGAAACTCGCCTCAAGGCTCGAGCGCGCGCGCTGCTCATTACCGAAATTCAGGGTCTCGAGCGCCTCTTCAAGCAAACGAAGAAGAACTCACCCGATCGACCGCAGCTGCTTCGGCGCATGGCAGAAGGCTACGTTGAGTTGGAAGCCGCGGCCGTTCGCGACCAGATAGCTGAAGATCTCGCGGCAACGGACTCGAAGAAGAAGAGTCCGGACGCGGCAAGCAAGCACAAGGCCGAGGCGGGCAAGGCCAAGAAGGTCGGCGAAGCAGCGCGATCGAGTGCCATCAAGTACTACTCGATGATGAAGGACCAGTACCCCAACTACTCGAAGTTGGATGAGGTCCTTTACTACTTGGCGTACGAGCACGAGCAGGGGAAGGACTACCAGAATGCTCGTAAGGTGTACTTCGAGCTTATCGAGAAGTCCCCACAATCACCATATATCCCCAACGCCTACCTCGCATTCGGCGAACTCTTCTTCCAGGAAGCCCAGGGCGATCCCTCGAAGTGGGATTTGGCTGCCGCGGCATACGGCGAGGTGATAAAGTTCCCTCCCCCCAAGAACAAGGCCTACGGCTATGCCCGTTACAAATTGGGCTACGTCCATTGGAACAAGGGCGAGTACCCACAAACGCTCAATGAATTCAAGGCTGTCATTGAATTTGGTGACAAGTTCTCAGATCTTCCCAACGCGAAGCAGCTGCAGAAGAGTGCACGTCGTGACTTGATCCCAGTCTATGCCGCCAGTGGAGCGCCGACAAAGGCGTACACCTTCTTCAAGCCCTTAGCAGGCGATTCTGGTGGTTCGGACGAGAAGACCATTGAGATGATGAACGAGTTAGGCTTTGCCTACCTCGACACCGGTCACTATCCGGAGGGCATCGCGCTCTACCAGGATTTGATGACTCGTGACAAGGGCGACCGGTACTGCCACTACCAGACGCAGATCACCACTGCGGTAAGTGCGATGAAATCTTCCGACAAGGAAGCAATTCGCAAGGAAATGGACAAGCAGGTTGACCTTCGTAATGCCTACCTGAAGGACAAGCATTCAGAGAAGTCGAAGCTCGAATGTTCCAACAGGACAGCAGAACTTCTCGCTGAGACCGCGATGAGTTGGCACCTTGAAGCAGTCGGCTCCGGTGGTGTTCGCGGTACGGGTGACAAGAAGACGATGGATCTTGCCGCCTACCTTTACAAGAAGGTTGCGGACACCTTCAAGACTGAGGATTTCGCTAAGTTCGAGTTCCCGCGCATTGTCAAGAGCGACTGGCCGACACTTTACAAGGTCAAGTACGCCATGGCGGACTTGCTTTACTTCCAGCAGCGTTGGGAGGAATGCGGTCCGGCATTCGATTCAGTGGTGCAAGAAGATCCGAAGGGCGAGGACGCGGCTGAAGCCGCTTACGCGGCCGTACTTTGTTACAACAAGATGTACGACCAGATGTATCAGGGCAACGCTGACAAGAAGGGCAAAGGCCTTGGTCCAAAGGGCGCGCAGGGCGATCCGAAAGACAAGAACAAGAGCGAGTGGGAGAAATTCAAACCCAAGGATTTCACGCCTCTGCAGAAGGGCATGATCAACGCCTTCAATCGCTACGTGTGCTTCATCAAGCCGAAGGAGGGCGACAATGAAGCACTCGAGCAGTACATCGACGTCAAGTACGCGCGTGCTCGCACCTACTTTGAGGCGCAGCACTGGGAGGAAGCGGCACTTGGATTTCGCGACATCGCTCTGAATCACTCAAACAAGGATGCCGGCATCTACGCAGCACAATTGTACTTGGAGGCGATTAACGTTCTTGGTTCGAAGACCGAACCGCCGCGCCCGCAGTGTTTCACGGATATGGCGAACGACGTACCAGCTTTCCTTGAGCTCTACTGCAAGGACAAGAAGGCAGAGGACAACAAGGATCAATGTCAGCTTTTGACGAGTATCCAATTCGACGTCATGCGGCTTAAGGCGGAGGCCATCGTTAAGACTGCTGACGATCAACAGGATGCCGGTACAAAGGGCATGGAGTCCGTCGACAACTATCGCAAGGGCGCTGAGGCGTACCGCGATCTTTGGTTGAAGTACTGCGAGGGGCCGCTCAGCAACAAGGAAAAGCCCGCGCAGTGTTCCAAGGCCGATGAAATCATTTACAACATGGCGCGGTCGTACCAGGCCGGTCGCTTGCTTGCAAAGTCGATCAGTGCGAGGAAGATCCTACTAGATCCGAAGTACGGGTTGGAGAAGTCGCCACTGGCTCAGAAGGCCATGTATGAAATCGGCGGAAACTACCAGGCAATTGCGGTCTACGACGCGGCCGCCGAATGGTTCGAGCGCTACGCCAAAGAGACCTCCTACAAGGGCGAAAGTGCAGACCAAGCGCTCGGCGACGCTGCAGTGCTTCGGCTCGGACTTGGGCAGGATGACGAAGCCATAGCCGATGCCAACAATTTCAATCGCTATTACGGAGCTAGAAAACCGGCGCAGGCAGCCCAAATTGCCTTCGCAGTAGCAGCTCACTATGGTGAAAAGAAGGAGTGGGATAGCGTTGTCAAGCGACTCGGTGGTGGCATGGGCATTATCGACAAGCAGGCGACATTGGATGTTCGAGTGCAGGCGCATGCCCTGCTGGCGCGCGCCTACATGAACACCAAACGCGCGCCCAATGCCGCTGGCGAATACGGCAAGGTAGTTGCTACCTGGCAGGACTCGGCCAAAGCAGTCGCACAAATCAAGGGCATCGAGGGCGAGAGCGAAGAAGCGAAAACTCGTCGCTTGGGTCGAGCACTTGAATCGGTTGGCGAGGCGTTGTTCTTCTTTGCTGAGGAGAAGAAGAACAAGGTTGATGCTGTCAAATTCCCCGAGTACAAGGGAAAGAACGACAAGAAAACGGTCCTTGAGCACATCAACGTGAAGGTGAAGGACTGGATTGGCAAGAAACGCCCGCTCATCGAAGCTGCATCGGCCGAGTACAAGAAGATAGTCGACTTGCAGCCAGCACCTCCACCGCGGTGGGTCATTGCCGCAGGTTCACAGGTGGGCTCGATGTGGGGCCAGTTCGTCAAGGAATTCCGAGCTGCGCCGATTCCAGACTTCATGAAGAAGGACTACGAGTTAAGAACGGCCTACTACGGCGCGTTGGATGATGCATCCGAACCTCAGAAGGGAACCGCTAAGGGCGCCTTCGAGACATGCTTGGGTTACTCGGTCAAGTATCAGTATTTCGATGACTACAGTCGCAAGTGCGAGGTGTGGCTTGCTGAGACTTACAAGAACGACTACCACTTGATTGATGAGTTCCGTGGGTCACCGAATCGCGTAAACAGCCCGATGATGGAGCAGCCACGCCCGGTGCGAATTGGTGGGGAGCCCTACGTTCCAACAACGGTTGAGCCGGCGGACAAGGCGAAGAAGAAGTCGGACTCCGCCACAGCCAAGGACAAGGCAAAGGAGTCTGAAAAGCCGACTGAGAAGGCGAAGGAGTCCGCTAAAGACAAGGGCAAAGACAAAGTCAAGGACACCAAAAAGGGCGGCGCGAAGAAGTGAGTCGAACAGGGCTGCAGGCGGTCCAAAAGGCCAAGCGCAGCCCGACTCACCGGACGCAATCGGAATCCCAAAGGAGGAATCAGATGTTGCGCAAGAATAGTCTCTTGGCCGTCGCCCTGTTGTTGGCAACGGCTGGTTGTGGTGGCGGTGGCTCAGCCGAGATCGGTGGAGCAAAGACGCCGAAGAACAAGAGTGGCCATAGTGCGGCTTCGGGTTTAGCTGTCGATAAACAAGCGGCTGAAGGGTTCGATACAGCCCTCAAGAGCTTCCTCGACACTGATGCCAAAGGCCAATGGTCAAACGAGGCCTGCAAGGAAATTGCTACTTCCTTCGAGACGGCTTCGAGCAAGCAGCAATCGGCTTCGAATGTCAAACTGGCCGAGGCGGAATACAACGCGGGGCTCGCCTATGCGAGATGCGGCATGGAGAGCAAGGCCCGTGAGCACTTCGAGAAGGCCGTTGGAGCCGATTCGAAGTTCCATCGTGCCAAGACCCAGTTGGCTTTGCTGGAGTACCAGCGTAGCCAGAACGTCGAGAGCGCCATTGGTCAGCTTGAGGAGATCATTCGCGATTCGCAATTTCAGAGTGTCGAAGCACTCGTTGCGCTTGCGGCGCTTCAGATGGAACGCGGCAATGATGACTCGAACAGCGACGGCAAGGACGATCTCGAGCGAGCCAAACGTAATCTGCAACGGGCTCTAGCGATTGACGACGGCTACATGCCAGCATTCAATCAGCTGGCGATTTACTACCTGGAACAGGCCAAGGCAAAAGCAGCCAAGGCTGAGAAGAGCGCCCGGAAAGGGCGGCGTAAGAGCTTAGTCGTGTCCGGATCGAGTGGGGCAAACGTAAACGGGCAAATGCTCGATCTTGCGGCGCTCGTTGCTTCGCAGGCGATGCGCAAGAATCCGAAATATGCTGCAATCCACAACACATCGGGCCTGATTCAGGTTGAGTTGCGTAACTTCAACGGGGCAGTGAAGAGTTTTGCTTCAGCGCGTCAGCTGGACCCAGACTTCTTCGAGGCGCAAATGAACTACGCCGCACTCAATCTTTCGTTTCGCGGGTTCGAGGAGGCAGAGAAAGCCTATCGCGACGCGTTGCGGCTCAAGCCGAAAGAGTACGAAGCGCATCTGGGGTTGGCGCTGGCTATTCGCGGCCAGATTACGTTCGCAAATAAGTCTAAGCTGCTGCCTTTGGCCGAGAAGGAGCTTGCGGAGGCGAAGGCTATCGCAGGCGATCGTGCCGAGACTTACTACAACGAAGCTATTCTCACACAGGAATTCAAGGCCAAGGGGATCGATGACGAGAAGAAGTCGACTGCGGCTATGGAGGACGCGATAAAGCGTTACGAAGACTTCGTTGGCAAGGCTGGCGGCGATGAAGCATTCGTCGGTGCTGTGAAGCGTTCGAACGACCGCATCCAGGATCTTCGCGATACCATCAAGTTCTTGATCGAGGGTGCCGCGGCGCGCAAGGCTGACGAAGAAGCGCAGGTTGCGGCGAAAGCCGCAGCTGCTGAGGCCGAGAAGGCGGCCAAGGAAGCCGAGGAAGCCAAGAAGGCGGCTGACAAGGTGGCGAAAGAGGAGAAGGCAGCCGCTGATAAAGCTGCTGCGGCACAGCCCAAGGCGGATGCCGACAAGAAAGCCGAAGGCGACAAGAAAGCCGAAGGCGACAAGAAAGCCGAAGGCGACAAGAAAGCCGAAGGCGACAAGAAAGCCGAAGGCGACAAGAAAGCCGAAGGCGACAAGAAAGCCGAAGGCGACAAGAAGGCGAAGAAGTGATTGCTGACTGTCAGGCGCGACCAACTCAGGTTGCCTGGGAATTCTAAGTCGCGTCCGGACGATGAGTTGGAGTTGCTGCGGGAAGCGCCGTTTCAGGCTTGCTTCCCGTTTGCATTTGTCCATCTGACTACGGCATGGATCGCGCGGGCGAGGGTCACCTGGACAGTCGCCAACCAGGTCTGATTCAATCCTTCGGCCGAGTGTGCGAATATTTGGGGAAGCGATGTCGAATTTTGGGAACTTGAATTCGAAACTGGTGTCAGTTGCCAAGCGATATCGGTGGTTCTGCTCTCGCAACAAATCCATTGACCGAAGCAATGCGCGTCGATACAATGTTGCTGCAATTTCTGGCGAATATTCCGTGGAGGATGGAATGGATCAAAAGTTGAAACTCACTTTTGCGGCGCTGTCGGTAGGGCTGGCGGTTCTGGCATCGACTGCAACTGTGTTTGCCCAGTCGCCAAAGTCCGCAGACGGAGACGGCGGCTACGGCTACGAGTTCAGCGACGATCCGTTGAACGCGGGTGGATTTGGCCCCAACGACGCCACGATTCGTGTTCGCCCGACTGCTGCACGCACGACCCTCATTCGGCCGCGCATCTCCTTCGTTCAGGAGATGTTGAAGTCAGTGGAAAACATTTAGCTCGGCACCCGGCTGAAGCTCGTAACTAAGTAAGGACTCTGGCATGTCTAAAGCGGTTCTGACGTTTGCGATTTATCAAGGTGATGGTCTGCTTCGGCGTGAGACGGTGACCCAGGACATCGTCAAGGTTGGCAAGGACCCACGGAGCCATCTTCGTGTCGATGACGACGCGGCTTCGAGGATGCATGCAGTAGTTGAGGTGGCGGGGCCTGACGACGTGACTTTAATCGATCTCGGGAACGAGCCCGGGACGTTGGTCAACGGCGCGCGAGTCAATAAGTGCAAGCTTCACGTCGGTGATCAGATCCAGATCGGTGACACTCGGCTGGTTTTGGAACGTGCGGAAGCGGGTGGAGCAGAAGGTGTGGCTGTTCCTGCAGCCGAGCCCGCAAGGCAAGGTCAAGCGGCAAATCCGTTCGCTCCCGCCGCATCCAACCCGTTTGCCGCGGCGTCAAATCCATTTGCGGCAGCGGCAGCGTCAAGTCCATTTGCTCCCGCAGGGAATCCGTTTGATATTGGCGGAAATCGATTTGGTGGCGGTCGCAGTGCCCACGAGGTTCCCGACGATGCGCCTCCCGGAACGTATACGTATACGCTGGTCAAGAGCGGACCCGATGTGAGTCCCGACGAGGTCGAGCTTGCGCACGTTCCCGCGGTCGAGGTCATGATCCTCTGGGGGACGAACGTACTGCATGTTTCGCACCTGACGCCGCCCCGAAATTTCTATGTAGGCGAGGAAGAGGGTAAGAATTTTGCCTGCGACTTCTTCATCCCCGCGGAAAAACTTGGGACTACTCGCATGCCAGTGGTGGTGGGCGACCGCATGAGTGTTGCGGTGGTGATCCCGCCTGGGGCCAAGGGTTTCATTGAGATGCCCGGTCAGCCTCGGCTGACGGTCGATGAGGCTCGACAGCGCGCGCAGCCCAGCTCGGAGCTCGCGGGTGGCCACCAGATCGCGTTGCCAGCGGGCGCCAAGGCTCGTATTGAGGTTGATGCGTTCGTGTTTCAGATTGCTGCAGTCAATGCGGGTAAGCCCATGCAGAAGGGGTTGGCCGCTGGTACCGAATGGGCGATTTTCGGTTACTTCGGGCTGTCGTTTGCTGCCGTCGGCGGTTTCATTGCGGCGATGGCATTCTTCGTGCCGCCGCTCGGTCTAACGGACGACGAGGAAATCAATCAGGACCAACTGTACTTGATTCAGCAGTACTTGAACGCTGCTGCCGAGCGTGAGCAGGAAGAGAAGGAAACCGAGCAGGTTACTGAGGACAACGCCGATAATAAGGAAGGTGGGACGGGTACCAGGGCCAAGGGTGAAGAGGGCTCGATGGGTAATCCGACTTCCAAGGCAACGAACAAGAGGTACGCTGTCCAGGGCCCGAAGGATAATCCTGATCCACACATCGCTCGAGCTGCTGCTTTGCGCGAGGCTCAGGAATTCGGGATGATCGGTCTACTCAACACTGGAGCCGCCGGCGATCCGAACGCACCAACGGCGCCGTGGGGCCGGGATACGTCGCTTGGTACGGACGAGATAAGTGCCCGTGGCAACATGTGGGGTGACGAAATTGGTGACGCATTCGGAGCTGGTGGTTTGGGGTTGTCAGGCATCGGTGAAGGTGGCGGTGGTCGTGGTGAAGGGATTGGCCTCGGTTCAATTGGGACTTTAGGGCACGGAGCCGGCACCGGAACAGGTCAAGGGTTCGGTTCAGGTCACGGCCGTTTGGGCGGTTCGCACAAGACCCGAGCGCCCAAGGTTCGCATGGGTCAGACAACGGTTAGCGGCCGGTTGCCCCCGGAAGTAATTCAGCGCATCGTTCGTCAAAACTATGGCCGATTTAGGATGTGTTACGAGCAGGGCCTGTCCCGCAATCCGAATTTGGAGGGTCGCGTTCAAGTCCGATTCGTAATTGGCCGTGACGGGTCGGTTTCCAACGTGCAGAACGGCGGTTCGGATTTGCCAGATAGCGGTGTCGTGAGCTGTGTAATTGGCGCGTATTACGGATTGAGCTTCCCGCAGCCAGAGGGCGGTATCGTGACGGTGGTCTATCCGATTATGTTCCAGCCTGGATAAGTCAGCGAAGGGAACGATTACGCTACCCGCTTGTGACGCGCCGATGTCGATCGTCGGCGCGTTACGCGTTTGAGTAGTTCCCGGGTCGCTCCGGGCTAAGGCGATCTGGGTATGTTGATGTAATCTCGCCCTAGTCGTTGTGGGCTGGAAGCGGTCCGGCATTCTGGTTCGGGGCGAAACGAGTCTCCTGGCGGTGCGCTACCGGTCGTGACCGGTGCATTTTTTCGCGCCAGCTTGAACCAGGGCGTCGGCACCGACACGTGAATTCCTTGGGGATTTTGCGCAGGTTTTCGTTACCGTAGCGCTTTACATTCCTGGCGGGCTCGGCCTATGCTCGTGGCCCGTTCGCTCCAGCTGCACAACATGTAATGGTTGTGCTGCCGCGGTAGCGAAACCGGGGCCAGCGGGGTGCTTGGGCACTCCAAGGTCCACGGGATCCCCCCAATCCACATGTGGCAGACCCAGCCCACGGATCAACGCAGAGAAGGGTGAGTTCGAGATGAATCTCCGCAGCGTTTCCAAGACAGCCTGTTCCCTAATGTCCGTCGTGTCGGTGCTCGCGCTTGGCGGGTGCAGTCGTGACCACATCGAAGCAATCAATCGCGCCAATGAAGGTGACCAGGCAGTCAAGGTCAATGTCGAAGGTGCGATCCAGAAGTATGAAGAGGCAGTTCAGCTTGACCCGACGAATCATCGTATTCTGCGCAAGTTGGGCAATGCTTACGAAAAAAAGGAGGACTGGGACAAGATGGCGTCGACGATGGCGCGTGCGGTGCAAGTTGCCCCGGATTTCGCCGACTACTGGTTCAAGCGAGGCTATGCGTTGATCAAGCAGGCCGAGGCAGGCAATCCTGACGCGTACAATGAGGCCAAGGAGCCCCTGAAGAAGTGCATCGAGAAGGATGCAAATTTCGCCGAATGTTACTTCTTCCTCGGTCAGGCAAGCCTTTGGACGATGAACGATCAAGATGCACTTGCGAACTATACCAAGGCAGTCGAGCACGATCCCACGTCTCACGCGATGTTCTATCCGCCTTTAGGCGAGCTGTACGTGAATCTGCGCTACTACAAGGAGGCGGAGGCGGTCTTGCAGGCAGGCACAAGCCTAGTTAAGCCTACAGAGGAATCCGCGAGTCATCTCTATGGCATGTACGTCTTACTGTTCCAGGTGGCTCAGGCGAAGAATGACAAGCCTGCGATGGTCGCCTCGATGGAGCGTGCTCAAGAGGTGGCGGGTGACAAGCATCCAGAGGTGACGTTTAATCTTGGCAGCACCTATGCCGTGATGGATCCGCCACAGAAGGAAAAGGCAGTCCGCCTGTTGAACATGTTCACGAAGCGAGTGTGTCGCGGTGCTCAGGGACAGAAGTTCAAGGAGCAATGTGAGACGTCGCAGAGCTTGATTCAGAAGCTCGGAGGCACGCCTGACTGACGGCATGGGCCGTTGGCCACGGTGGTGACACTAGAATAGGGCGGGACCCGCGATGGGTCCCTCCTTTACAGGCAGCGAAAACGCAAAGAGTATTGAGCGAGCAGAACCGTTTCAGCGTGCGGTGGTATCGCCCAGCAGCCATGTGCTGGTGCAACACCGACGCTTTGGCTGAGGAAGCATGGACCTAGAGCAGCGTCTGAATCAAACGGAAAGCCAACATGACTGGTACGGGCTTGTTGTGGCCCTCGAAGAGGCGCTAGCCGGAGCGAGCGACAATTCGCAACGCGCGGCGTTGCATCTTCGCATGGGTAGATTGCTCAACTCGAGCTTTGTTCAAGGTGTGCGCGCGCTGAAGCACTTTCAGGACGCATACAAGTTGAACCCGACAGTACCTGAAGGCCTGGTAGAGGCACGTGGGATCTACTGGGAAATTGGCAAGGTCAGTTTGGTGCAGAAGCTTTGCGAACTGCAGCTCAAGGGCACGCAGGACGCCGGTGTAGCAGCGTCGCTTTGCGAACAGTTGGGTGATGCGCTCTACGATCAGGACCAATTCGATCGCGCGCAACAGGCATACTCCAGAGCCATCGAATATTTGGGCGGAAGTGCGAAGGCGCTGGAGGAAGTAGTCTCAGACCTGTCGGTTTCACCTGGGACGTGGCAGGAGAGAATTGCAGCGTTGCTGCGTGGTGCGCACGCGGAGACTACCAATTCGAGCAAGGGTCGGATGTTCCTGCGGGCGGCCCGTATCGCTCGTCGCTTTGCACCCAACGAGGTGGAGGGGATCCTCACCCAGGCGTACGCGGCGGACTACCGCAATTCTGCGACCACCACTCTGCTCGAGAACCTCCTGGTGGAGAACCAGCGGACGGATGTCATTCTTCAACTGCAACAGTCGATAGTTTCGGCATGCACTTCAGAGCCCGAGCGAATCGACGCAATGACCCACTTCGGCACGAGGTGGGCTTTGCGGCACCAGAATGCTGAGGTTGCTGGTCTATTCTTCCGCGATGCCTTGGCGCGCGATCCGAGTCTGGCGTCATTGCTAATCTATATGCGCGATCAAGCGGTCGCGGCAGCAAATACCCAAGCGATCGCAGAGTTGATGCCTGTAATTGATGCGGGTGTTGCTGCGGGCGGAGAGGCGGCTGCCGTTGGCAGTGGGCTTTTGACGCTTGCTGCACTCATTGCTTGGAGAGACCTGGGGGACATAGCCAAGGCCAGGACCTATTTTGCTGTCGTGGCGGAGACGAGCCCAACCCTGCCGTTGCTTCAGGCATTTGAAGCAGAACACGGGGCAGTGGTGGTTGCTCGTCCGGCCCCCGTGGCAGAAACGACGACGGACGCAAAGGTCGCGGCGAAGTCGGAACTGAGTGCACCCACAAAGTATGAACCGGAAGTGACCAGTGCATCAGTGCCGGTTGCCTCTCCGCTCGAGTCAAGTGGCTCAGCTTCGGTCGCGCCACCTCGGGAATTGAGTCCTATCATATCGCCTGCTAAGCCCGTGGCCCCGCCACTGGAGCCAGAACCCGCGCCAGACGTCGCTGTTGTGTTGCCACTCGGTGAATCTTCGCGTGTTGCCGACCTCCGTGCCCAGCTCAAGCAACAGGAAGACGCCAAGAAGTTTCACGACGTCGTAAAGACGCTGGTGTTGCTTGGCGACGAGCTGGCTGAACATGACGAAAAGCTCGACGTATACCTGCGTGCGGCCGACTTGTACGTTTCCAAGTTCGCCAATCAAGCCGAGGCAGTGAAAGTCTACGAGAAGGTAGCGGAATGCGACCCACTCAATGCAGTGGCGCTCGACTACTTACGACAAATGTATGAAAAGCGTCGCGACTGGGAGAAACTGATTGCTCTCAACGTGTCGCTCGCCAAGCAGGTGGAGCCCGGTGCCGAGCGTGGGGCCCTGTTCAAGGACGTCGCGCGTATGGCGACCGAACGGGTGAAGAAGCCCGAGGTCTGCATCGAACTTTGGCTTCAGGTGCTCGATAGCGACCCAAGCGATATTGAAGCGCTCGGCGTCCTATCCCAGATGTATGAACGTGCGAGAGAGTTCGAAAAGCTTGCGTCGATTCTTGGGAGGCTTGCTGAGCTCACCGCTGACCGTAATGAACGTATCAACGTACTAAACAAGCTTGGTCAGGTTGCTGGCGATCGCCTCAACGACGACGTTCGTGCGGTTGAAGCCTATCGGGCGTTGCTTGAGCTAGTGCCAGATGATCGTCGTGCGCAGGAGCAACTCAAGAAGCGTTATGTATCCTTGGGGCGGTGGGATGACCTCGAATTCTTCTACGCCGAATCTGGCAAGTGGGACGAGTTCATTCGCATTCTAGAGACGAACGAAGCCAAGGCTCAGGATATTTCCCAGCGAATTGCGATGCTGATGAAGATCGCAGAACTCTGGATGACGCAAAAGGGGAAGGCGGATCGGGCAGCGCGATCCTACGAAAAGATACTTCAGCTCGACGCAAACAGCCTTGCTGCCGCAGAGCGTCTGATCCCGCTATACTCGGACGCCAACAATCACAAGGGGTTAGCGGGGGTAATCGAGGTCAAACTCGGACACATCACTGACCCGTTCGAGCGCAAGGAACTTCTTCGCGAGGTTGGAAGGCTCTATGAGTCGCGGCTCAATGACAAAGTCAATGCGTTCAGCCGATTTCTCGCTGTTTTCGATCTGTCGCCTACGGATGACGAGAGTCAGATTGACGTGGAGCGCGCGGCGAAGATAGTTGGACGCTGGGATGCACTGGTCGAGTCCTACCGAACTGCAATACGGACTTCTGAGGCGGCCGGTGACGATATTGGCTCCGGCGGACTACGCCTGCGACTCGGGCGCATCCTTGTTGATGAATTGAATCAGTTGGGTGAAGCGCTGGCGGAGTATCGCAAGGTATATGAGACAGATCCGAGCAATCCAGTTGCTCTGCAGGCACTGGAGGCGCTGTATCGCCAAACAGGTCGATGGGAAGAACTGTTGGACATCTACGCGCGAAAGCTCGAATTGGTCGAATATGGTGAAGACCGAAAAGTGGTACTTTTCGAGATCGCTCGCCTTCACGAAGAGCAGGTGGGCAACCTCAGCGCAGCCATCGAAACATACGACAATGTACTGGCGGAAGATCCCGCAGACGTTACCGCACTCGGTGCACTAGATCGGCTCTACTTGCGTACCGAGGCATGGGAGCGATATGCCGAGGTTCTCAAGCGACGCATCGACTTGGACGTTGACGAGAAGACACTCGTAGATCTCAAGTTCCGTCTCGCTGGGGTGCTGTTGTCGCAGCCGGGCGGCGACGCCGATGCATTGGCGAGCTATCGCGAAATCCTGTACATTGATCCCGAGCACGAAGGCACACGCAATGCGCTTGAAGGGCTGCTGACGAATGCGGGCGTTCGCGCCGAAGCTGCAGGAATTCTCGAGGCCATCTACGAGAGTCGCGAGGAGTGGGACAAGCTCATCTCAACTCTCGAGATTCTATCCCTGACCACTGATGAGGTACCGCGCCGTGTCGAGTTGTTGCGCAAAATGGCGTTGACAGCGGCGACTCGCCTAGGACAACTCCCTCGGGCGATTGAAGCTCAGGCAAAGGCGCTCATCGAAGACCCAATACAAGTTGACACGCGCATAGAGCTCGAAGGTTATGTCGAGCAGTCTGGAGCGCTTGACAAGCTTGCAGCGGTGTACGCGGACATCGCCAATAGAGTCACGGATGTCGTCTTGGCACGCGACTATTGGTTGCGGCTAGCCGTCATTCACGAGCAATGTGGTCGCGTCGAGCTTGCCGCAGAATGCTACGAAAAGGTACTTGGGCTCGACTCTTCGGACACTGAAGCGCTCGAAGCAATGGACGCGCTATATCGGAGCTCGGAGCATTGGGAAGAGTTGGTAGGTGTATATCGACGCCGTATCGAGCTCGTTCAGGATCCATCCGAAAGCGAGCGTCTTTATTCGCAGATGGCTCACGTTTACGAAGAGAAATTGGGGCGGCCGTCGGAGGCGATTCTCGCGTACCGGGAAGTGCTCGGAATCGATCCGGGAAGCCATCAGGCTCTTTCAGCGCTTGATGGCCTGTTTACACGCCAGCAGATGTGGGCAGAGCTGGCGGAGAATCTCGAGGTTCAACTTAGCTTGGCTGAATCGGATGATGCCCAGCTTGCCTTGATGTTGCGACTCGCGATGCTGCGCGAACGTGAGATGGGGGAAGTAGAGGCTGCGATTGAGGGATACCGCCAGGTGCTCGATCGCAGTCCGAACGATTCAGAAGCGCTTGCAGCGCTTGAACGCCTCGGCAACAAGCCAGAATACGAGTTGACCATCGCCGAGATTCTCGAGCCGTTGTATAGAGATTCGGGCGACTACAAGAAACTTATCGGCGTTCACGAGGTTCAAGTTCGTCGGGCTGACGATGCTGGGCGCAAAGTGGAGCTGCTACAGGAGATGGCAGGGCTCTACGAGGATGCGGCCAACGACGCCAACTCTGCATTCGACACCATGGCGCGAGCCCTTTCGATTGATCCAGAAATTGAAACCACTCAGCAGTCGTTGGATCGATTGGCCCGTGTAACTGGTCGACTCGAGGATTTGGCGCGAGTGTTCGAGCAATTGGGCGAGTCTCAGCAAGACCCCGAGCACGCGAGTCGTCTCACTACGGCGGCTGCTCGTGTGTATGAGAACGATGTGCAAAGCATCGAAAAGGCGATTGAGCTCTATCGCAAAGTGCTCACCATTGATCCGACGAGCCTTGGCGCTGCTGATTCTTTGCAGGCACTATTCCAGGTGACCGGTCGCTATGCAGACATGTCGCTAATCCTTCAACGCAAGGCCGAGATTCTCGACGTCATTGATGAGCAGAAGGCTGCGTTGTACGAGGCGGCACGAATCGAAGAGGAAGTCCTCGAAAAGAGAGAGAGTGCCATCGGCGTCTTCCAGAAGGTGCTCGAAATCGATTCCGAGGACCTGCGGAGCATTGATGCGGTGGTTGGTTTGTACCTCGGGTTGTCGCGCTGGGAAGAACTGCTCGGTGTCTATTCCCGCAAGGCCGACCTTGTACTCGATCCCGAAGAGAAGAAGCTCATCTACTATCAGGTGGGCGCCGTATACGAACGGGAGCTTGATGACGTCACTCGCGCCATAGATACCTATCAGAAGGTGTTGGAGTTGGATCCTGACGACATCGAGGCGCTCGGTAGACTTGACGTCCTCTACCAGACAGCCGGAAATTGGCAGGAGCTGTTGAGCGTTTTGATGCACGAGGCCGAATTGTCCCCGGATGCTGCCGAGGCCGTAGGCTTCCAGTACCGGATCGCTGAGATTTACGACAGGCGTTTGGAGGATCTCGAGCGCGCGGTTGAGCTTTACCGCGAGATTCTTGAGATACAGGCAGATCACGGTCCGACGCTGGAGGCTCTCGAAGCGCTCAAGTCTGGTGACAAGGCGCCGCTTGCTGCAGCCGGTGTGCTTGAGCCGGTCTACGACAGCTCAAGCGAGTGGGCAAAGCTAATCAGCGTCCTCGAGGTGCAGGTAGCGCATTGCGACGATTCTTTTGCAAAAGCGGAACTGTTGCATCGCATCGCTGCGTTGTATGAGGAGAGCCTGAACGAACATGGTCTGGCTTTCGACACGTTTGCTCGGGCAGTGCAAGTGGACAGCTCAAACGAGCAATCGTTGGGTTCTCTTGAACGTTTGGCGAGCGTCACTGAGCGTTGGGGTGCCGTTGCGACTTTGTACGATACGGAACTCGAGAAACTCAGTGAAGACCCAGACCGGCTTATCGAGTTGGGGCTCCGAGTCGCACAAGTCTACGAGTTGCAACTAGAGAATCTCGACTGTGCAATCGCGCGCTATCGACGGGTTCTGGAGGCAGATCCCCAAAATCAGAGTGCCATGGGGGCACTTGATCGGCTTTTCACACAAGCCGAACGTTGGAATGATCTCGTAGATGTTCTGGCCAAGGAAGCCGATCTGGGCGAAACACCGGACGAAATCCTTGAGTTGAAGTTTAGACTGGGACAGGTGTACCAGTCCCGCCTGAACGAGCTGGACAAGGCCATTGAGGCGTATCGCGACGTGATCGCTGCTGCCCCTGAACACGCCGAAACACTTCAGGCTCTCGAGACGCTTTTCGAAGCCGAGGTCAAGCAGGTGGACGTCGGCGTGCTTCTCGAGCCGCTGTATCAGGCCAACGGAGAGTGGGAAAAGCTGATGCGTGTTCACGAGGCTCAGCTTCGACATACGAGCGAGCCCGAAGAGCGTCTACAGATGTATTACCAGATCGCCGAGGATGCTGAAGAGCGTCTAATGGATCCGATCACTGGATTTGGTGTATTCGTTCGCGCGATCAAGGAACAGCCTCTGGACGAAAAGACCGGCGAAGAGATCGAGCGTTTCGCCGCAATGATCGATGAAGGTTGGAAAGAGCTCGCCAACGCATATGCAGATGTGCTGAGCATCGAAGGCGTCAGAGCGGAGGTACAGTCCGCGATTGGAAAACGTCTGGCTCGAGTGTACGAAGAAGAACTGGCGGACATACAGCGCGCGGAGGAGACGTACCTCTATGTTCTGACGGTCGTGGAGCGTGAACCGGAAGCACTGGGCAATCTAGATCGCATCTACTCGTCGATGGAAGAGTGGGGCAAGCTCGCCGGAGTTCTTGAGCAACGCGTTCTGGCTAGTTCGGAGGACAGCGAGAAAATTGAGCTTTCCGTGCGCTTGGGCCAGGTGTACGAAAATCAACTTGCCCAGAATGCCGACGCTGTTCGCGCCTATCGCAAGGTGTTTGACGAACTCGATGGCTCTAACGCCGAAGTTATTCAGGCGTTGGGTCGCATCTACGCCGATACTGAACAGTGGACTGCGCTCAAGACGGTTTACGAGCGTGAGCTTGAGAATGCAGTCGGTGATGTGGAAGAGGCCGAGATCCGCGCGCGATTGGCTAAGATATCCGCTGAACGCCTAGGCAATGTAGAAGGGGCGATTTCGGGCTGGAAGCGAGTGCTGGATTTACGTGGCGAGGACGCTGAAGCCCTGTGGGCATTGGCAGACCTCTACCAGCAGCAGGGCCAATGGGCGGAACTGACTGATGTTCTGGAGCGACACTTCGACATTGCCGAAAGCGATGACGAACGTGTTAGTATCCTAACTCGGCGCGCGCGACTCTTTTCCGAGCAATTGCGTCGGGATGACGAGGCTCTGGATACATGGCGTCGCGTTTTGGACATCGAGTATGCCAATGCGACGGCGTTGCGCGAAGTCGCCGCAATATGGCGCAAGCGAAACGATTCAAGGGAACTGGTAGACGCACTCCATGCGCTCATTGACCGCGCTGGCGGTGCACTCGAATCCGGAGAAGTTGTCGCAGCGCATCGGGAGTTGGGTCGAGTCTACGGTACAGTCCTAGAACAGCTCTTTGAAGCCGCGGAAGCATGGCGAAATCTTCTCGAGGTCGATCCACGGGATTTCGAGGCGATGAACGAGCTTGAGCGGATCTATCGAGCCGAGGAGCGTTGGGTCGACGTGATTGGCGTCAAAATGCAGCGCTCAGAGGCGTTGTCGGTCGACGACGAGAAGATCCGCGAGTTGCTTGAAGTGACCGATTTGTGGCGCAAGGAAGTGGGCGAGTACGACCGCGCGACGGTCGCCTACGAGTCAATATTGCAGATTGAAGCAACCCACACTGAGGCGTTTGAGTCACTCGAGCGCTTGCATGCCGCGGCGGAACGTTCAGAAGCGCTGATCGAGCTCTATCTGAATCGCCTTGAGACGCGCGAAGAAATCTCCGAGAAGAGCGATTTGTTGCGTCGTATTGCGCGCGTCTTCGACGAGAAACTGGGTGATCAGAATCAAGCGTTCGACGCGTTGGTTAACGCGTTTTCCGAGGACTTCTCTGACGACGAGACATCGAAGTTGCTTGAGCGCATGGCTCAAGCAACCAACCGTTGGGGCGAGCTTCTTCAGACGGCCAATGCTTGGCTCCCAGAGCAGACCGATTCACGCAACAAGATCCAATTGTGTCTGCGGGTAGCCAAGTGGTACGGCCAAGACCTACAGCATCCAGAGTGGGCACAACCGTACTACGCTCAAATCATGCAGCTTGACCCGAACAACGTTCAGGTCTTGCGACAGATTGCGGCCATCCATCGAGTTGCCGCCAACTGGCAGAAGGTGGGCGAGACACTTCAACGCGCTCTTGACGTGGTTGCCTCCAGCGAGGATCGTAAAGCCATTCTCGTTGATATGGGGGAGCTACTTGAACGCAATCTTTCTCAGACCGACGCGGGTATTGGGTATTACCGACAAGCACTTGCAGTTGACGCCCTCTACCTCCCGGCATTGGAGGCGCTGGAGCGAATCTACGAAGCGCAGTCCGATGCTCCGCAGCTGGTAGAGATACTCGGTTCGAAAGTTCGGGCCCTCAGCGAATCCGAGAGCATTGCGCGCCACAAGTTGCGCATGGGACAGCTGTTCGAGACTTCTCTGCGCGATTTGGAGAAGTCTGGACAGACCTATCGCGAGGTCCTTGAGATCGATGGTAGCAACTTGAGCGCTATGCGCGGTTTGGAGCGCGTCGACGAGGCAACCCAGAACTGGGCGGATCTCGTCCAGGTGCTGGAGCGACAGCTCGACGTCGTTGAAACGGAGCGTGAGCGGGTTGAGGTATTGCTCAAGCTGGCGGCGGTGCTCGAGGATCAGTTCCTCAAATCAGATTTGGCGGCGCAAAGGCTCGAAGCGGTGCTTGAGATCGATCCGAGCGAAGAGCGGGCATATCTGGCATTGGAGCGTTGCTACCGTCGGCTCAAGCAGTGGCTGGATCTGATTAGTAGCTACGAGCGCCATATCAACGAGTGCACGAATCCGGGGACGAAGATTGAGTTGTACGGCTACATCGCGTTGGTGTTTGCTGAGGAAGTCGGCGACGCGGATCGGGCAATCGACGCGTATCAGAACATTGTCGATATCGACGACGCGCACATCGAAGCCTTGGAGGCATTGGCGAAGCTGTACGAAAAGCAGGATGACGCTGCACGCTCGATTGATGCAATGACGCGCGTTGCTGACCTCACGACCGATGGCAAGCAGCGCGTCGAGATGTATTACCGTATTGGTAAGGCACTTGAGGAGAAGCTATCGGACCGTGCGCAAGCGCAAGAGCGCCTGGAGATGGCACTCGACTTGGATCCCACGCATTTGCCGACCTTGGCAGCGTTACGGACGATCGCCTTCGACGAGATGGATTGGGATCGGGCAGCACGTTTCCTGGACCAGGAACAGCTCAATACGTCCACGCCTCGAACGCGAGCCAAGTTGCTTGTGGAACTGGGGCTATTGCGAGACGAGAAGCTCGAGCAGCAGCACGACCTAGCAGTCTTGGCGTACGAACTGGCAATGCAGTGTGACGAGGACTGCGAGGAAGCGGCGTTGCCTCTCGTCGAGGAATACGCACGTACCGAGCAGTGGGCCAAGGCTGAGCCGCTCGCCGAGATGTTGGTGAGGAAAAGTAAGGGTAAGGATCGGCATGACCAGCACAACTTGCAAAAGATGCTTGGTCGTGTTCATTCGGCGTTGGGTAACGACGAAAAGGCGCTCAAGGCGTACCAGACAGCTCATCAGCTGGACCTCACGGATCAGGAAACGATCCGAGGTATTGCGGCCGTTGCGTTCAATCTTCGAGATTGGCCGAGCGCGCTAACGAACTACCAGAAGGTTCTGACCGCGCTCGGCGAGGACGAGACGGAATTGAGGACGGATACATATTGCCGCTTGGGTTGCATAAAGCGGGAACAGGGGCAGGCGCGTCAGGCTATCAATAACTTCGAGAAGGCGCTGGCGCTCAACGGCGAACACCGGCCGACGCTCGATGCTTTAGTTGAAGTCTACTCAAAGAACAATGACTGGAAGCAGGTGGCGGCATACAAGCGTCAGATCCTCGATTCGGTCTACGAGAGCGAAGAACGTCTGACACTGTTGGTTGAAATCGGCGACGTTTGGGCGGACAAGGAGAAGAACTGGGCGAAGGCGATAGATGCTCTGGAGGAAGCACAAGACATCAAGCCCAATGATCACATCCTTCTACATAAGCTCTTGCAGTTGTACCAACAGGCTGGGGATTGGCAGAAGATGGTGGATTGCCTGCAGCGCATCTCTGACCTTGAGACTCGGGCCGAGTACCGGGCGCGGTATGTGTTCACCCAAGCACAACTCTATCGTGACAAGCTCAAGGACACCGAACGAGCGGTGGAGTTGTTCAATGATTCTTTGGATCTGAACCCGTCGTACCTAGAGGCGTTCGAGCGTATCAACAAGATCCTGACTCAAGAGAAGAATTGGAAACAGTTGGAGCGCTCCTATCGAAAGATGATTCACCGCGTTGCTGGCAAGGGCAACGTCGATCTGGAGCACCAACTTTGGCACCAGCTCGGGCTTATCTATCGTGATCGCATGAGTCAGCTGGCTGAGTCGATTGACGCTTTCAAGATGGCTGCCGCCACGAAACCAGACAGCTTGGTCGAGCGCCAGATTCTTGCGGAGCTCTACGAGAACACTGAGCAGTGGGACGATGCAATCGTCGAGACGCGCGCGGTGCTTGAGTCTGATCCGCTGAAGGTCGAGACGTATAGGACGTTGTACCGTCTGTTCTTGTACAAGCGTTCGTATGACGAAGCGTGGTGCGTAGCGGCGGCAATGTCGTTCCTGGGTGAGGCCAACGACGAAGAAAAGCAGTTCTACGCGGATTACAAGACCGAGGGAATGTTGGCGGTGCGTGGGCGAATCAGCGAAGACCTGTGGATGCGGCACGTGTTGCACCCTGACGCAAACAATCATCTTTCTCAGATCTTCAAAATGATTGTTCCTGCAGCGCTGAACGCGAAGAGTGTGGAGCTGAAGTCGGCTGGAAAGTTGACGTCGTTGGACCCTCGCTTCAAGCAAGACCCAGCCACATCAACGGTTACTTTTGCCAAGACCTTCGGTTGGGCTGCGCAGGTTCTTGGGATCCCGGTGCCGGAGCTCTATGTTCGCAGTGACGTTGCTGGCTCGATTATGGCTGTGGCGGCGATGCCACCTGCATCGGTGGCTGGGCAAACAGTTCTTTCAGGGTTTCTGCCCCAGGAACTGGCGTTCATTTGCGCCAAGCATTTGGCTTCGTACCGTCCAGAGTCGTACATCAAGAACCTTTTCCAGACTCAGTCCGAGTTGACGATGATGTTCTTTGCTGGCGTCATGTTGGCGGCGCCGAACACACCGCTGCCGGCTGAGATCGTAAACAACGTCAAAGTTTCGGCGCAGGCGTTGCGTCGGTACATGCAACCCGTTGAGTTCGAGCATTTGGCTGCTGCTGTGAAGCGTTGGATGGCAGATGGCAGCACGGCGCACATCAAGCGTTGGATGCAGGGTATCGAAGTTACATCCGCGCGCGCTGGTCTGCTTGCATGCGGCGATCTTGACATTGCCAAGCGAATCATCGCTGCGGAGCCATCGCTTCCCGGTGATCTGACCCCGGCAGAGAAGATGAAGGAACTGCTGCTGTTCAGTATCAGCGAAGACTACATGGCTCTGCGCCGGGCGCTTGGCGTGACCATCCCTGTCGATGGCGGAGGTTAGGCGGACTCACCCAGCTACTCTGGCGGGTTAGCGTAACAGCTCTTGGCATTCCGATTGGCCAGCACCCGGGCGAAGCTTCGGTGTCGGCTTGGTCGTGTTCCATGCCTACTAGATCCAAGAATCGAATTGGCGGGATCAGAGCTGTGCCACGCGTGGACCCACGAGGACAGTCGGGATGCGCATCGCTGAAAAGTCCAGATCGGCGCTGTGATTTCTGCAACGATGTCAGTGGTCCGCAGCAGGCGAGTGAGGTGCTGTCTGGTCGCAACATGAGCGCCAGAATAGCGTCTTGTCGTCACTTGCCTTGAAGGTCGAGCGTCAGTCGCAGGCCCGCGTAGTACAGCGCAAACAAAGCTCGGTGCGCACCCGCTGGTTCCGAGAGCGCGGTGTCAAGCCCGAGCCCAAGGACGGGCCCGACTGCAACATTCGATGTGGCGTACCAATCACCGCCGACGTTAAGGCGTACGAACTCAATAGAGTCAACGGACCGCGTCGCGCCGTAGTCCCAGGAATTTCTGCGGAAGGCAACACCCAATGCCATCCACGGGTCGAAGCGCGTACCTTCGACCAGGTGATAGCGGAGCATTGGACCAATCGCCCAGGAGCTTGCTGCACAGTAGTCGCAGTTTGAGCCAGAGGCGGCACTCGAATAGTCTCCACTTATTGCCACTTCGAGTTGCCGCGACACTCCGAAGCCGAAATCGATGGTGACTAGGGGCGAGCCGCCCAGCCTCTCACCGATCGGGTTATCCGTAAGGAAACGGCCAGAGAAGGTTCCGTACGTCGCCGCAGCACCAATGCGCAGGTGACTCGACAGCTGATCGCGGTCTGGAGCGGCGACGCGAATCTGGAGCTGGGGTTCTTGATCGGGTTTCGCGATGGCAGCTGCACCATCCGGGTTCGGTGTCGCCGGGTGCGACGGATCGTTGGCGCCCGGAACGGGACCGTCAGAAGTCGCCGATTCGGGTGAGGTTTGCGCAAAGCGCTGAACCGGCGACTGGGCGAGGGCTGGTCCAGCGCTGAAAAGAATGCTCGATGCTGCCAGAGCGAAACGACGCATGGGCGGGTGTTAGCATCGATCGTCGATTTAGCGCACCGAATCACGCAACTGGCGCTGACTTCGACCGATAGGTGCGCATGAAACACCATCGATATGTCCCGGGACGCAGCGGCCAGGTGACCGGTGAGGCCACTGCAACGGGCGAGATCACTATCCCAAGAGTTAACGGTCCTTGGACGCTAGAACTGCTTGGTGAAACGGGGAAGGCCCACTGCCGGTCTAGCCTTCAATCCGGCGAGCGAATCGTCATTGGTAGTCGCGCAGACTGCGACTTGCGCGTCAATGATTCATGCGTCAGCGGTCGTCACTGTGTGTTGGATGCCACGGGGACGGAATTGATGCTGGTCGATTTGGCATCGCGAAATGGGGTCTATATCGGTGCCGTTCGCATTCAATCGGCCAGACTTGCAGCAGATCCAGCCACATTCACCATAGGCAAGACGCGCGTCACAGTACGCTGCGGTGAGCAGTCTGGTTGCGATAGCGAGCACGAGCCGGGTGATGGACTCATCGGACAAGCTGCACCGATGTTGCGGCTCAAATTGGAGATTCGCCGCCTAGCTCGATTGCGCGCACCGGTCTTGATTCTAGGGGAAACTGGCGTGGGAAAGGACGTAGTTGCCCGAGAGATGCATCGATTGAGTGGTCGTCCCGGCGCGTTTGTTCCGCTAAATGTGGCGACGATTCCTGAAGCGCTGGCTGAAAGTGAGCTGTTTGGCCACAAGAAAGGGGCATTTACCGGGGCGGTGCAGGCGCGAGTGGGAGCTTTCGAACAGGCGCATCGCGGTTCGCTATTCCTGGACGAGATTGGAGAGTTGGCCCCAACGGTCCAAGCCAAAATGCTTAGAATCTTGGAGGATGGCGTCGTCAGGTCCGTCGGCGCGAGTGATGAGCGGCGGATCGACGTTAGAGTGATTTCAGCTACCTGGGCAAGCCTGGCCGAGCGCAGTGCCGCTGGCAAGTTTCGCTTCGACCTTCTACAGCGTCTTTCCATGACAGTGATTGAGGTTCCGCCATTGCGAGAGCGGCGAAGCGACATTGCGTTGCTCGCTGAACATTGGCTTCGCAGATATAGCGGCGAAATTGGGGTCAAGACGATTTCGCCGGCGGCGATCGAGCGATTGCGTGCCTATGACTGGCCGGGCAATGTTCGCGAGTTAGGTGCAACCATATTCCGTGCTGCCGTTGAGACAGACGGCGACTGCATTGATGAGCAGGCAGTCGAGCGAGTCACGGCAGGGCACAAGTTGCAAAGTCAGCGCATTGGACGAAATCCGGAAGACCTGTTGGACCAGGCGAAGGGCAACGTGAGCGAAGCCGCGCGCATGGCCGGACTTCCTCGGACGACCTTTCGAACGTGGTTGAAGCGGACCAAAGCGCACACGAGGACAGGGAACAGTCCTTGAGTCATGCCCACCACGTCTCATGGTTCGCCTCCACCTGCGTTGAAGTTCTGTGCCACCGGCCGACATTTGTGTGCATCCCGGGTGGCGGAAGTTGCAATCCTCTGACAGAATTGATCGCGAATTTTGGCAACAATGCAGAAGCAACGTCAGAAGGCGCGTTCCCTGCATGGGTAGGTCGGAGGTTTGCCCAATCCTTCTGGTTCTTCTCTCAAACTTGGGCGTCACTTTGGCGTGCGCGCGGATTGCAGAGCGTAACTCGGATTCGCGGCAACAGTCGCTCGATCCCCTCGCCGCGCGACAAGAGGTTGTTGCGCAAGCTGATCGGTTGGCTGCTCAGGCAGAACGAGAATCTGTGGCAGACGCGGTCCGAAGTTTGAGTCAGGCCGCACACCTTAGAGAGCGACTCTGGCGGCTGGAGGGGAAGGGGGCTGACGGACTCGAGGCGATTGAGTATCTTGCTGAGCTTGGCAGGCGAGGTAGCTGTTTTTCAGACATTTCGAGCAAGACGCTTCGTGCGGAGGTTGAGGACAAGCCGGAATTTGCAGTTCAAGCGCTTGCGGAACTCATGAGAAATGAGCGGGATCCGGATTGCCAGAAGTGGGGCAAGAGGATCTTGGCAGTTTATGCAGCAGGTTCTGAAATCTCGCTCGCGGTCGCATCTACCGAGGACATGAGCCGCGCAGTCAATAGCCGTGAATCTGCTCAGACGGACTTGATAGTTCCCGCACTGTCGGGGCCTGTCGAGAGGCTCACTCCGCGGGTTACGGCAGTTCAACGCTATGGGTCCAAAGATTCTGCGCGCATTGTTGTCGGTTTGAGTCATCCAACTACATTCCGAGCAAGCCTGTTACGTTCGGAAGACGGTGGCATTGGCGCGCGGCTTTATGTGGATATCGATCGTGCCGTGATTGACAAGGCAGACACCTACGAAGTTGGCGGACTGGTGCAGCGTGTTCGACTTGGACAGCGCTCAGACGGCACTCGCTTGGTCCTCGACATGGAGGAGTCAGTCGAGCGACGGATCTTCTATATGCCCGAACCGTTTCGTCTCGTCATCGATGTGGCACGCGGTTCGTCAGCAATTGGGATGTCGAGCCGAGCCCCAAGGTTGATTGAACGGGTCGTGATCGATCCGGGACATGGGGGCCACGATCCTGGGGCAGTCGGGCCCCGCGGTTTGAGGGAGAAGGACGTGACGCTCGATATTGCGCATCGAGCCGGGCCGTTGATCGCTCGTGAATTGAGACTATCAACTCTGCTGACGCGCGACAGTGACTCATACGTCGCTCTCGACGAGCGCGCGGCAAGGGCGAATGCGTTCAAGGCAGATCTGTTTGTTTCGATACATTGCAACGCAGCGGAACGAACTGGTAGCGACGGTGTTATGACGTTCGTTCTGGACACTTCGAGCGATGCCGCGGCCTCACGTATGGCGGCACTCGAGAACGCGGCATCGGACTCCGCCGCCAAGGAGCTCGCGTCGAGCCTCGGAGGTACGCAAGACGAGGGCCGGTTGACTCGCAGTCTTCACTTTGCGGAACTGCTGCAGCGCGCAACGATCGCTTCGCTCAATCCCCATTACGGGCCGATCTCCGATCAGGGTGTCAGGCGTGCGGGGTTCTACGTGCTTGCGGGAGCCCGCATGCCAGCCGCACTTTTCGAAGTGTCGTTCATCTCGAACCCAAGCGGAGAGGTGCGATTGAACACGCCCGACTATCGGCAGAAATTGGCCGACGCCCTAGTGAACGCGGTGCGTGCCTACAGAGACGGCCTTTGACTGTGTGACCACTAAATTTTGCTGCACGAGTGCGACGGGGGAGACACTGGGACTCAGCACGAGCAAAGTGAAATATCGAGGCTATCGCGTGAAAAAATCGGTGGGGACGCAGGGGGGGCGGCTGTGTGGCCGTTATCCGGTATCGCGGGCAGCTCGGTGCAATAGACGGGTGGGTGGGGGACTGTGCACGCACTTTGCGTCCGTGGCACGGAATCAATTGCGCATGAATGCCCAGCGAGCATTGACGCCTCCCCAATCGAATGACTATGCTGTCGCGCTCCAGGAGTTGGTAACAGGTCCGTTGGCCGCCCCGGTGGGCGTGGGAAGCTGCCATGAATAAAGCTCAGGAAAAGAAGTTCCGGGACATGCTCGAGGCAAAGCGCAACGACATCATCAAGCGCGCTCAGCAGACCTTGGACGAAGACATGACTCTGGACGCCAATGAGCTTCCCGACGAAATGGATTTGGCGTCTAGTGAGTACCTCCAGTCCTTTACGTTCCGACTGCGTGGGCGAGAGAAGGTGTTTTTGGACAAGATCCAGAAAGCCATCGAACGACTGGACAGTGGCTCGTTCGGTCAATGCGAAGAGTGCAGTGAAAAAATCTCCGTCAAACGCCTCGAAGCGCGTCCCGAGACCACTCTATGCATTCGCTGCAAAGAGGATCAGGAGCGGGTCGAGAAGGATTTCGGCTAGAACTCTCGCGATAGTGCTGCACGTCAGCCGTGCCACCTAGGCGCGGTTGGCTCGAAAATGATCGGCGAGGTAGCGTCCAGTGTGGCTTGAGGGATGTTGACTCACCTCAAGCGGGGTGCCTTGGGTCACGATATGGCCACCGGCTTCGCCGCCTTCTGGGCCAAGATCGATTACCCAGTCCGAGCAGGCTATGAGCTCGATGTTATGCTCGATGATAAGGATGGTGTTTCCTGCGTCGCGCAGATCCACCAGGGCACGCAAGAGTAGTTCGATGTCTTGGAAGTGCAGTCCGGTGGTGGGTTCGTCGAGGACGTACAGCGTTTGGCCAGTAGCCTTTCGTGATAGTTCGCTGGCCAATTTCACGCGTTGCGCCTCGCCTCCGCTAAGCGTCGTTGCCGCCTGACCCAACTGAATGTATCCAAGCCCGACTTGGCGCAGTGCCGACGTGCGCTGGCGAATCCTTGGTATGGATTCGAAGATGCCGTCTGCCTCGTCGACCGTCAGCTCGAGCGCATCGGCGATCGAAAGCCCGCGATAGCGAATCTCTAACGTTTCACGGTTGTACCTGCGCCCAGCGCATGCGTCACAAGTGACGTAGACGTCGGGCAAGAAATGCATCTCGATTCTCTTTACGCCATCGCCCTGGCAAGACTCACATCGACCACCCTTCACGTTGAATGAGAAGCGTCCCGGACGGTAGCCGCGTGCCCGGGCGTCCGGCAAGGAGGCATAGAGTTCCCGGAGGTGTGTGAAGATTCCGGTGTACGTTGCGGGATTCGAGCGCGGAGTTCGGCCGATGGGAGCTTGGTCGATACTTATCACCTTGTCGATGGAATCGAGGCCTTCGATGCGCTCACAAGGTCCGACCCATCCCGTCGATCCATAGAGTGATGAGCGTGCCGCACTCAGAAGTGTATCTACCACGAGACTACTTTTGCCAGAGCCACTGACGCCAGTCACTGAGGTAATGAGTCCCAATGGCACTTCGAGCGTGACGTTTTTCAGGTTATGGGCACAGGCGTTGACAACTCGCAGTACACGGCCATCAGCCTGACGTGGTTGCGTGGGCGGGCGCATTCGCTTGACGCCGGACAGATACGGTCCAGTCACTGAAGCCGGGTTTGCCATCACTTCTGCGGGCGTACCCATGGCGACGATGTTTCCGCCATGAACACCGGCGCTTGGGCCCATGTCGACCAGATAGTCCGCGGCGAGAATCGCATCGCGGTCGTGTTCGACGACGATGACGCTGTTACCTTTGTCGACCAAGCGTCGTACTGCTTCCAGCAACCGTGCATTGTCGCGGGCATGCAGTCCAACACTTGGCTCGTCCAGTACATAGAGAACGCCCACCAGTGACGCACCGATCTGAGTCGCCAGTCGAATGCGCTGTCCCTCGCCGCCGGAGAGGGTGTGAACGGGTCTGTCGAGGGACAGGTAGTCAAGTCCAACACCAATGAGGAACCCCAAGCGCTCGACGACTTCGCGCAGAAGCGGTTCGGCGACGGCCGCGTCGCGGACAGGCAGTGCTCCGACCTCGCGCAACTCCATTAGCGCTGTCTGAAGCGGGCGCAGGGACATGCGCGATAATTCTCCGATGTCACGACCGCTCACCTTGACGGCGAGTGCTTCGGTGCGCAGGCGGCGACCATCACAGGCTTCGCAGGTGCGAACAACCACGAATCGATGCAGGTCTTCAGGCCCGATGGCGCCGTCGTTCGAGTCATGATCCTCGCCTTCGGCAACCTCACCGGTTTCGAGGATGCGTTCGAGCCTAGGGACGATGCCGTCGTACTCGGCAGTCTTTCGACGTCGTTTGGGCGATGCCGATGCTGCCGTCCCATAGAGGACGTCATTCCGCGACGTTTCAGGCAAATCACACCAAGGTGTGTCTGGATCAACGCCCAAGTGTTCGACGATTTGAGCGACCTCGTTGGCGACAGCGACAGAGCCGCGGCGCCCCAATGCCGCAATTGCTCCGGCACGCAAAGTTCGTGTTTCGTCAGGGACGATGCGTTTGGGATCTATCGTTGTCCGCGTGCCGAGCCCATCGCAGGTTGGGCAAGCACCATGTGGGCTGTTGAACGAGAAGAGCCGCGGCTCAAGCGGCGGCAGGGTAATGTCGTGTTCCCAGCTGACGAGCTTCTCGCTCATCACCACTGGTGGTTCGCTATCACCTGCGTCAATGAGCACCGTGCCGTCACCGAGCTTCAGAGCCAGCTCTACGGAATCGGTGATTCGTCCCTTGGTCCCTTCGCGTACGACGATACGGTCCACGACGACCTCGAGAACATGTGGCTTGTTCTTATCGATCGCAATGTCGTCTGCCAAGTCGAACTGTTGGCCGTCGATGCGCGCGCGCACGAACCCGTCGCGTCGGAGGCCCTCGATCTCGTGCCGCAGATCACCTTTGTGATGGCGTACTACCGGGGCCAGAAGGGTGAGCCGGGTACCTTCACCGCGGTCGGCGATGAAGTCGACAATTTCTTGCACCGTATACGCACGCAATACTTGGCCGGACTTGGGACAATGAGGAACTCCAACGCGCGCGAACAGCAATCGGAGGTAGTCGGCTATCTCTGTGACGGTGCCCACGGTCGAACGCGGGCTCTTGCCCAGTGCCCGCTGTTCAATCGCGATCGCAGGACTGAGGCCTTCAATGCTTTCGACCGCTGGTTTTGGCAGTTGATCGAGGAACTGCCGAGCGTACGCTGAGAGTGATTCGACGTAGCGACGCTGACCTTCAGCGTAGATTGTGTCGAAGGCGAGCGAGGATTTGCCAGAGCCGCTCGGACCCGTGATTACGACCAGCCGATCTCGCGGCAGGTCACAATCGACATGTTTGAGATTGTGTTGAGTAGCGCCACGAACGGTCAGGTGATCCATCAGCTGCGCCTCCTTACCACGGAATGAACGCCAAGCCTGCAGGCCGAAACCGCGCAATATAACGTCCTGCGCGGCCTGTCCGTTGTAGCCTTGGAGTCTGAGCGCGGTATGGTCGATTCCACGCAGCCGACCTCGAGTGTCGTGGGTTCTTGGAAGGTTTCGCGTCGGCCGACGCGAACCCCGAGGGCGATGCGTGCGCACGCCTCGGGCGTTGGTGGGGTAATTGGCGTATTGGCCGGCTTGGTTTGGTCGCTGCAACCCCTTGTTCGCGCGGTTCGTTCCGAGTCGCTGGCAGCCCTTCCCGCTCGTTCGAGTTCTGCGGCATCCCCACTTGGGTCCCGCGACGACGGTACAGCGACACCAGTCGCGGCGGGTCACACACCGAATGAGGCTATTGACTCGACAGGCGCAGACAGTTCCTCAACAGATGATCGGCGCGTCGAGGAAGATGGTGTGGCGCTTTGTGCTGTCGGAATGCGACTGGTAGCAGGGGACTACTGCACGACCGTAGAACACCGCTGTGTCGAGCCGTTTAGCGACGGTTCGGGACGCTGCAACCGATTTGCTGAGGGGTCCCGTTGCTTTCCACCGGTGGTTGCTATGCGGTTTTGCATCGACGACTTCGAGTACCCGAATCGTCGAGGGGAAAAGCCCGAAGTCATGGTCACCTATGCCGAAGCCAGGGCGCAGTGCAACAAAGAACACAAGCGGTTATGTACCGCGCGCGAATGGACACTGGCCTGTGAGGGACCTGACCGGTTGCCGTACCCAAATGGTCTGATTCGCGATCGCGGGGCATGTAATATTGACCAGCCACATCGATTTCCTGACGTTGACGCCCTGAACAACCCGAGTTCGGTCGAGCGCGAGCTCGCGCGACTGGACCAACGAACACCGAGTGGCAAGATGGCTGGCTGTGTCAGTGAGTTCGGGGTGCACGACATGATCGGTAACGTTGATGAATGGGTGACACCGGACGGCCCGGAGGAGGCCGCAGGTTTCGGAAAGGAGACAGCTCTGAAAGGTGGCTATTACGGGGCGGTTCGCTCGCGGTGCCGGCCGGCAACGCCTTCTCATGGGCCAACTTTCAAATTTTACCAGATCGGTTTTAGATGCTGCCGCGACACTGCGGCAGAAGAAAGCACCGAAGACCGGTGAGTCGGCCTATTTCTGCACCGTGGATCCGTTGAGTCGACCTCGTTCGCCGGAGAGTTCACGGAAGCGGAGTTCCAGCAATGACTCGGTTGCTCTCGCGATGGCGTTCGACTAGGTTACCGGGCGTGGAGCTTGCATGCGCCAGCGGCCGTACCCAAAACCACCTCGATGTGCGTCCGCAGCGCGTTGAATGGAATTTTTGTGCGGCGAAAGTTGACTCGTGCGGACTGCGAAATCGGGCCTATAGCTCAATCGGTCAGAGCCCCCGGCTCATAACCGGGTTGTTCCTGGTTCAAACCCAGGTAGGCCCACTGCCACCAATTGCCGCGTTGCGCGGCGCTTGCAATAAGGAGTCCTTGGAGAAGTGACAATCGCATCCCAGATTGAGGAGCTTGAGGCGCTCGCGGCCATTGATGCGGATCTAGCGCAGCTAGAAGAAGATCAGGCGAGGGAACAGGCCGGTATCAGTCAGAAAAGGGATCGCCGCGATGACCTCGCGCAGCGGTTGGCCGTCGTGAAGGCGAGCCTCGTCGAGATGGAGTCCTCGCGTTCGGATTTGCTGACGGAAATCCGTCAGATGAACGTTCAAATCGAGCGGTCTCGGGAGAAGATGCAGCGTTGTCGCAATGAGAAGGAATCTCTCGCTGTCCAGCGCGAGCTCGAAGAGTTGCGGCGTTTGGTACGTGATCGGGAGATCGACGCAGAAAAACTTGGGCAGCTCCTTGAGCAAGCGAGGAGCGACATTGCGAGCATTTCTGGCGAGGTGGAGCGTATCGATGGCGATCTTGGGACCGTCGAGGGGCCCGCGAAGGAGCGGCTTGCCGAACTAGAATCGCGGCTTCTGCAGAAGCGAACCGAGCGCAAAGCCGTCATTGTGCGAGTCAAGCCGCAAACGTTGAGTCGCTATGAGCTCATTCGCAAGCGGCGCGGTTCGGCGGTCGCGTCGACGACGCATGGTACCTGCAGTGCCTGCCATATCTCGATTCCGCCGATGATGTTCCAGCAACTGATGCGGCGAGAGCAGCTGGGGCAATGCCCGCAATGCAATCGAATTCTGTACTTCCGTGAGCAGGCCTCGGTTCCACCTCCCAATCCCGAAGAGGAGAAGTAGCGGTGTCTCACGTGCTTGGGCGGAACATCATTTGTCGAATGGAGTGCGGAGCTAGCACGTGAAGGCTTGCTCCAAATGCGGTCGTCTCTACCCGTTGGATGCAGGATTTTGCCCAGTTGATGGCCAGCAGCTCGTTAGTGTGAGCCAAGCGCCAGCGGCGAATTCGTCAGAAGATCCGAAGGTAGGGGCGTTGGTCCTTGGGCGCTACGAGGTGCGTCGGGTTGTCGCCGATGGCGGCATGGGGCGGGTGTACGAGGCGCTCGATCTCGAAACCCGGCGCAACGTGGCAGTGAAGATTCTGCATCCGGAGGTTGCCAGTGACTTGGTTGCAGTCGAACGGTTTCGCCGCGAGTTCGACGTAAGCAAGCTCCTTTCGCATGAACACGTCGTCGAAGTCTTTGATTTCCAGCCGACGGGCGATGCCTGCTACGCGCTGGTAATGGAGTTCCTTTACGGCGAGGAACTAAGAAGTGCACTCAAGCGCGAGACGGTACTACCTGCGGCGCGCATCGTTCGAATGTTGGCGCAACTTGCTGTGGGGCTAGATCCGGCTCACGCGAAGAAATTGGTCCATCGTGACCTAAAGCCGGACAACATCTTTCTGTGTCAGACGCGAGATGGGGACGTCGTAAAAGTTCTCGATTTTGGCAGCGTTAAGGACAAAGCGGACAACGCCAAGAAGCTGACGGTCATCGGCACCACGATTGGGTCACCGTTTTACATGGCACCTGAGCAGGCTCAGGGTCTCGAGACCCTCGACCATCGTGCAGACGTTTGGGCACTGGCGGCGATCACCTACGAAAGCATGACGGGCGCTGTGCCATTTGGCGGCATCAATGGGCCCAGCATTTTGCTCGAGATCCTGACGAAGACCCCAATTCCGCCCTCGCAACGCGCAGTGGGTCAGAAGTACGTTGTTCCGCCGACGATGGATCGGGTCATGGTTCAGGCATTTCAGAAGAATCCAGGCATGCGGATCTCGAGCGTCGGTGCGCTCGCTGATCGTGTCGGGCAGGCTTACGGCCTCACTGGTGCACACCGCGATTGGATCGCTTTGACCGAAGAGCAGGTTCGGTGCCAGATCGACGCGGGGATGCCCGAGGCGATAAAGGCGCTGTTCGCGCCGAGTCAGCAAGCGAACGCGCTTGATGATTTCTTCGGCGATGGAGGGACCGCACTTGAGCAGGTCGCGCCTGCGGGAGCGTCGAGCCGCCCCACGCTCGTCGTGGGAGCAGCGGACGTTACATTACCGCGTCAACCGCCTGCCTGGGCGATTCCGGTGGCGGTCGTGAGTGTCGTTTTGTTGTTGGTGATTGCGGTTGTGATGCTCTTCGTCTTGTAGTTGATCTTCGCAAGCTCAGTGTCCGCCGTGGTCCGACAGTGTGATGCGTGGTACCTTGCAACCACTATGGGATTCGAACTCATATCACGGTCATTGGCTGTTTTGGCTTTGACAGCTGGAGCGACGGTCGCCTGCAATCGCGATGCGGTGGCGAATCAGCGTGCCGACAAGCCCGCCGCGTTGCCAACACCCGAGGAAGCATCGCAATTGGCGAGCGTCGGGAAGGCTCAATTCGACGAATCTGCATTCAATCTTGGCATTGCGCCGCGAGCAGCGATCGAAAAAGGTCAGTCTGGCGAGCTGGTCGTCGTGCTGACGGCGAAACCGCCGTACCACGTGAACAAGGAGTACCCACACCGTTTCAAGGTAACTGCGACGCGGGGGCTTACAACACCAAGCAGCACGATTCAGCGTGACCCGGCGAAGGTGTCTCCGGCGCGCTTGGAACTCTTGGTGCCTGTCACACTAGAGCAGAATGGTCCGCACGGACTGGAAGGCGAATTGAGCTTTTCCCTCTGCACCGAAGAGAAGTGCCTGATGGAAAAGCGCTCACTGACCTTCACGCACGGTTCCCAATAACAAAGTCGCGTATTTGGCCGAGTGTTCAGGCCAAACTTGCCACGGGCACCCGCGACCGGTGCCGCTGGATCCCCGGGAGAGCTAGGAGCGCGGCATCGTTGCAGCGCCTTGACAGTGGCCCCGCGGTTCATCATAGTCTCGCGCCCACGCCGAAGTAGCTCAGTCGGTTAGAGCACGCGCTTCATAAGCGCGGTGTCGACGGTTCAAGTCCGTCCTTCGGCACAAAGTTAGACGTCGAGTGATCGCGCGGCGACGTCTCAAGAGGATTGCGGTTGCGCCAAACATGGCGGAAAGTTGCGCGTGGTTCGAGCTCGATGGGGAGCGCGACAGGCCGCAGCCGAAGCCACCACGCGCTGAGAGTTGGCCATTCGTTTGGACAACAAGTGGTGTTTCGGGTATGTGGCAACGGCCAAATTCGTCCAAGCGAAGGGGCGCTGGGACACGCGGCGACGTTTGCGCCCTTGGCGAACTGTATTGGCTTCGATTGTAGCTATCGCCAAGCGCAGATGGCCAGGGGACATAGCTACCAATTAGGCCTTGGGTGCGCCACACGTACAACCATCCGTCGTCGGTCGTGGCCACCACCTCCAACAACCCATCGCCATCGATGTCATCCACCGCTGGCGCAGTACTGATGCGACTGCCCACTACTTTGGGCCAGCCCGGAGGGCTTCGACCGCACGCGTCGAGCGCCAATACACGACCGCTGCCGTTGGTAATGATTACTTCCGGGAATCCGTCATTGGTCAGATCGGCGATAGCCGCGCTAGCAGAGCCTATGAAATCCTCCAAAGGCACCGGGGAGATTGGCAGCATGCGGCCCGAGTTGCCGCTGAAGAGGGCAAGCATGCTCTGCAACTTGGGGTCGGTGTTGCTGCGCAGAGAGTAGAGCGAAGGATAGGTGAGCCCAGGCAGAACGATGTCAGCCGCGCCGTCGCGGTCGAGATCGCCAATGCTTGGACGAGCAAGCATTGGAGCAAATATGGCGTCGCCGTCTTGGGATGACTGTGCACCCTTGTTCGAAAGATCGAATCCAAGCAGCCCGTCGAGTTGGGAGATGGGTTTGGCTGTCGAGGGGAGTTTGCTGTTGCTTTCGCTGCCGTTTTCCTGGGGTTCGCCCACTTCCAATCCGAGAAAGAACGGCTGACTCGAATTGCCATACAGCAATGCCTGTACTATCGATGACGAGCTATCGACCGAGCTTCCAGGAGTTGAACGGTCAAGTCGATCTGCCAACAAATCCAGGCTACCAACCCCGACGGGCCAGCCATCGGCCACGACGGGCTGCTGATACGGCGGCCGCCCCAACACGAGCACGTGTAGCCCATGGTCGAAGTTTGCTGTGCGCACTTCGCCCGCCGTCACCAACAGGTCGTCGATTGAATCGCCGTCGAAGTCGCCTACTGCTGGACTTTCGGTGAGTCTGCCCGGTGCCATGCCACTACCCGCACCAATCAACACGGGCCATCCCGGCACCGATTCGCCATCAATCTGATAGGCGTGGACTCGACCGTCATGTGCTGCCACGACGATGTCGAGCCGTCCGTCGCCGTTCACGTCAGAGACAACCGGACTCGCAGAAATTCCGCGTTCGAGTCGAGTCGTGACGGCGACGCAAGACGTGCCGGGCAGCAATGTGCCGCAATTTGTGGGTGGCATTGGTAGTTCGATCGGGTTGCCGTCGCGCAAAGGTGAGGTGCCATCCGCGTGAACGACGTAGATATGGCCGTCTGCAGTAGCCGCTATGATCTCGGGTTGCCCGTCGAGATCCAAGTCGGCAATGGCAGGGGCCGACGGAATGGCCGTGTGCCCGAGACTTGTCGGGAAAGCTGGTGTGCCTTCAAAAATGGCTGCCCGCGGCATTGCACGCTGCAACGTCTCGAATTCGAGAGTTAGGTTCGTTTGAATAGGTGGAGTCGTCGCTTCGATGACTCGACCATTTTTGGCAAAACATACGACCACCCGCCCATCGAGGGTACCGTATACGATGTCACTGATGCCGTCGTTGTCGACGTCGGCCAGCTTGGGTGCGGTCGGTGTCGAGCCGATTCTCAGCGGTGCACCAGACATTAGATCTGGGTCTTCGAGAACGACAAGCTTGCGTTCGACTTGCGTTGTCGCCTTGCGGTTGAGGTTGTCGTAGTGGGCGGTTGCGACGATCTTTAGTGTTACAACCGAACCGGAATTGGCGGCACGATCCAGTGAGGACCGGGCTGACTTGTACCAGGTGCGCAAGTCGATGGCGGCCAGCGTCGAGCCGTCCTGCCCGGTCGTGATCAAGGGCACGCCCACCTTTGCAGCAAGTTCCTGAAATTCGGTATCGGATGGATTAGATCCCAACCCAATGCGGACACTTAAATCGACTGAATCCGCCCTGGGCGCAACGAGTCGGCCAACGATGGTGGTCGGCGATATCAACCTGTCGAGCGCGACTGGCTCATACCAGAAAGGGTGTTCGACAGTGAGTTCTGGCGGTACCAACCCCAGGCGCACCGCTTCTACTGCTGCGTTGGCATTGATGCGTCGAACTTCCGCTTCGCGGATCGGAACGCTGTTGCTCGTGCTTGTCAACCCAGTATCGATGGGATCGGCGGACCACTTCAAAAGCGAGGCAAGCTCAAGGGCACTGAGCTTCTGCTTGTCCAGCGCGACTTGATGCCCCGACGCCACCAAACCGGCAATTCCAAGCACGATCGATGAGGCAGTTCGGCCACAAGATGGGCCCGCACCCACGTAGTTGATTCCGGGCGCATATGTCTGACACGGATCCAGCGCCACGAAGCTGGTTGTGAGCGTACTGACACTGTAGTCGCTTCGGGTGGTGATGCCGCCAATCGGAAGCCAAGCATCCAAGTTGAACAGCAGTGGGGCTTGTGATAGTTGTTCGCCGTCCTGCGGAAACAGCACAAGTGTGCCACGTTGCGCGGCAGTTTGGATTGCCCGTTCGAGAGTTTCGCTCCGACCTCTCGGTAGATGACCCACTAGGGCAGCCGTTGCGCCGCGCGATGCGGCGTAAAGGATCCCCAATGCGAGGCGTTGAGGATCGGAGCCTCGCTGGTCGGCAGTTCTAATTGGAATAAGGCGACACCCCGGACAGACGCCCGCCCGTCCAACGTTATCGTTCGTGCTCGCGAGCGCATCGAGTGCGGATTCGGTGCCATGGCGCAATGCGCCATGGTCGGGCATGGGGCTGGATTCGATGAAGTTCCAACCAAGGATGTCGTCGACGAGGCCGTTGTTGTCGTCGTCCTTCTGGTTTTGGTAGTGCTGGGCAACGTCGTAGAGGTCAAGGACGCCATTGCCATTTGGGTCGTAGCGATCGTTCTCGTTGCCAGTCGACCAGCCGAGTGTGTCAGCAAAGTCTTCAAGCGTGACTTCCCCATCGGCCGGGACCGCACAATCGAAACGTGGTGAAGTCGGATCGCCCGCAATGAGCGGGGCACAAGGCGTATGGTTCCTGGTCAGCGGCGGGGAATACAGCAGTTCGCCCAAATTCAAGGCGATGCTGTGGGTCAACTCGGGCTCCAAACCATCGATGCCATCGTCGAGGATTGCCAACAGTATGTTTGGCTTTCCAGTGCCATAGCGCCACGCTGCATCGACGCTTAGCCCTGACGGCAATCCCGGTTGACGCAGAGACATGGCCGAAGGAGCCCGTTCCGGAACAAACGAATACAACCACCATTGTCCGGACTTGGCTTGATCGAGCGAGCCGTATTCACCCCAAGAGAAGCTCGGATCGTTGGGCCAATATTCCCGATTGCTCAGGGCGTCGGCTGCCGTCGATTGAGGTGGCGGCCATGTTGCCGCTGCGGGAGCGGCAAGCGACGTGAGCGTTGACACACATGCTGAAAGCACGAGGCGCCGGCTTCTGGCGCCAAGTGAATCAAACCAACGAAACCTCGATTCAGACGAACTGACACTCGGACATGTCGAGCGGCCAGCCGCGTGCCGCAGTTTGGCCAATCTTGGACGCATCGAACGGTCGTACACCGTCAGTTGTCGCCGAACAACTCTTGGATCCTGGTGTCGAGCGCGACGGCGATCTTATACAGGCTGGAAATTGACGGACTCGACTCAGCACGTTCGATCTGCGACAGGAGCGAAATCGATAGGCCTGTGCGCCTACTCATTTGCTTGAGGGTGAGTTCCTTGTCTTTACGAATCGTTCGAATCGTGTCCCCGATGATTCGATGCAGCTGTTCTTCGGGGGTGCGGGCCAGGCCCTTCTTTTTCATTACTCGAGAGAGAACCTCGCGGAACTCGTCGACGTTAAATGGTTTCTTGATGTAGTCGACTGCATCGAGTTTCATCGACGCCACGGCGGTATCGAGATTTGGATGGGCTGTGAAGATCACCACGGCGATATCGGTGTCGATGCCGCGAATTCGTCGCAGAACCTCGATGCCATCCATCTTTGGCATCATCAGATCCAAGATGATGACGTGATATTCGCCTTGGCGGACTTCCTGCTCTGCAAGTGTCGGATCGCTAAGCGTCTTGACGACGAAGCCGTCCTTCTCAAGAAGAGTCTGCATGTACTCGCAAATGGCTGGATCGTCGTCGATAATTAGTATTCGTATGGCAGGAACGTCAATCGGCACGGCTTGCCTCCCGCCCTCCAAGCGAGTTCACGGCTACTGGAACCATCGGCCATGACTCGAGGAGGACTACAGTAGCACTACAATAGCACTTTCTAGATTCGCACTTCAATCACACTGAAACGGAAATTGACAAAAAAATGACCGGCCAATGAGTAAAACTTCGAGCAACGAACGATGTCAGCCTAATCAGCAAGGTTGTGCCGCCAGCAAGGCCGGTGGACTGGTCTCATGGTCCGCAATATGGGGGTGCAGTCGAGCGAAAATTGACCGACTCGAGCTTGTGCCTCCCGGCGTCGACATTGGTGCGCGCCGTTGCTCGAAGCGCCAAGTTCGCTCTGGATGCAGTTGGAAACGCCCATCAGTAATTGGGTCGCGGACAATGCCTCAGTGCATCGCAACTACTCGCCAAAGCCCAGGGGTATTTCCTTGGCGCTAGGTACCCGCTCGCGGGGCACCCCGTCGTCCCACCTGAATCGTCGGTCACGCCGCTCAAAACAAAAAGGAACACGGCGATCCAGGCTGGGGGTGGGGAGGGGATTGAGCCCGAATCGCCGTGTATGAGCGAGCGATGGCCAGCGAACTGCGCCACCTGCAAAGCGAACAAGCATCTGCCGTGCCAGCGTATCAGCTCGACTTGTCAAGGGCTTGGAGTTGCGAAGCGACGAGCGCAGCGCAGAAGTGAAAACGCCAGTTGCACGTACGCACCTGTTGCGATCACAGGACTTCGAGAAGACGCAGCAATCGTAGAATTTGTTCGATTTTGCGAACGCGTAAGGCCCTCTGGGGAATTCTCCGCACGACGCGGACGGCAGCCCGACACTTTCACAGCTACGAGCAGAAGAGGAGCACCATTGCGTGCTCCTCTCTTGTCATTGAACTTCTCGGTCGGGGCGGGCAGATTCGAACTGCCGACCTCACGGACCCGAACCGTGCGCGCTACCAAACTGCGCTACGCCCCGGAAATTCTGACTGCGTGGCGGCGGAGGATGGACCCGGGCCAGCGATCTGTCAAGGCGCCAAACGGGCCTCTCTAAGCGTCACACGTCGGATTTATGGCCGAACCTGACAGTCGATTACGGCTGCTTTGCGAATGGGACCGGCCGACAAGACAAGGCGGTTGGCTAGCGGAAGCCATAGTGAGTTCGGCACCGCACTGTCCATTCGCTGGTTCCGGCCAGACGCGATGAGTTCCGCCCGCGGTGGGTCTCGACAAAGTATGAACTGGGATGCCGTCGGGGCCGAGAAGCCGCTCGCCTGTGTAACCCGCTCGATTCCATTGGTTGGCGGTACTAGGCTACCGCCGACCAATGGCAGTCTTGACGGACATTCTTGTGCTCGGTAGCGGTATTGCTGGACTCTCTTTTGCGCTCCAAGCCGCCGAATTTGCTGCGGTGATCATCGTTTCGAAGCGTGGCGCCGATCAAGGCTCGACCGGTCGAGCGCAAGGCGGGATCGCGGCTGTGCTGAGCCCGGATGACCACTTCGAAAAACATGTCGAGGATACGCATGTTGCCGGAGCAGGCTTGTGCCACGACGTCGTTGTGAACCTTTGCGTTCGCGAGGCGCCGGAGGCCATCCGCTGGCTGCTCGATACCGGTGTCGAGTTGACTCGACGCGCCGATGGCCAACTCGATCTCGGTCGTGAGGGCGGTCATTCCGAGCGCCGTATTGCGCATGCTGGAGACATCACTGGCGCACAAATCGAACGAGTGCTGCTTGAGCGCGTGCGCGAACACCCAAATATTCAGTTACTTGAGTGGCACATGGGGGTCGACCTCATTGCCATGAGCAAGTTCGGCGGTCCGGATCAGTGCGTTGGCGCTTTCGTGCTCGACGAAAAGCTAGGAAAGGTGGAACAGTACCTCGCCAAGGTGACAGTGCTTGCCACGGGCGGCGCCGGAAAGGTCTACCTTTACACCTCGAATCACGATGTCAGCACGGGCGATGGGGTAGCAATGGCATTTCGAGCAGGCGCCGAAGTAGCCAACATGGAATTCTACCAGTTTCACCCAACCGCGTTGTACGAGCCGCGTGCAAAGAATTTTCTTATCAGCGAGACATTGCGCGGTGAAGGCGCACGCCTGTGCTCGGCCAATGGTGAGCCATTCATGAAGCGTCACCATCCGATGGCCGATCTCGCACCGCGTGACGTCGTAGCTCGGGCAATCGACTACGAGATGAAGCGCACAGGCTCGGACTATGTGTTGCTCGACATTACCAGTCGTCCGGAAAGTTTCCTCAAGGAACGCTTCCCGAACATCCTCGCCGAATGCGCGAAGTTTGGCATCGACATAGCCACCCAGCCGATTCCCGTCGTGCCGGCTGCGCACTTCATGTGCGGCGGGGTCACCTCCGATTTGCACGGCAGGACGACGTTGCCAGGGTTGTTCGCCATCGGAGAGGTGTCCTGCACGGGCTTGCATGGCGCCAATCGCTTGGCGTCGAACTCGTTACTTGAGGGTGCGGTTTTCGCGCGACGTGCAGCCGCCAAGGTGCGAGAGACGCTGGTCGAGTTCGGGCAGACATTACTGCCGTCAATTCCGGAGTGGGAAGTTGGCGACGCGCAGCCCAGTGACGAAGAAGTTGTTGTCGCTCACAGTTGGGATGAGGTGCGCCGGTTGATGTGGAACTACGTAGGGATCTTCCGCAGCGATTCGCGCCTGCGGCGTGCTGCGCGTCGAATTGCTGTACTCGAAGAGGAAATTCGTGAGTACTACTGGCGTCATGTCGTGACGCGCGATCTGCTGGAATTGCGCAATATCCAGACCGTTGCGGAACTCATCATCGCGTCGGCTGCTAGTCGACGTGAGAGTCGAGGGTTGCACTACACCAGTGACTATCCGGATACGATTGGTCGCTACGCCCAAGACACGGTTATCAAACGTGGCGTTATTCCACACCTCCGGGGCACTTGATACGACCATGACTCACTTCCGGGGTGTCGAATTCAAGGTTGGGATGTTGTCGAGGAAATCATGACCAAAATCGCTTTGTGCCTGGGCGGGGGTGGCCCGACTGGTGCCATGTACCAGATTGGTGTCTTGGCCGCGCTCGAAGACTCGGTCGAGGGTCTTGATGCCAATGGTTTCGACGTCTACGTTGCTGCATCGAGTGGTGCGAGCGTTGCCGCTGCATTGGCGGGCGGAAAATCGATTCAACGGATCTATCGCGCCATTCTGGATCCAGCGGACGACTTCTTTCCATTGGAGCGCAAGCACCTGCTCAAGACCGACTTGGGTGAATGGCGGCGTACCATCGTTTCGGGTGCTTCAGCATTACGGCAAGGAGCGGGTAGCTTGTTGGCCCGTGCACCAACCAGCCCCGCTGCCCTTTGGGAGGAACTGGACCGATTCAACGATTCGCTGCCTGCGGGGCTGTTCTCGCTCGATGCCTATGAGCGGTTCCTCGAGGACTTCTTCGTGCGACGCGAAGTGCCGAATACGTTTTCTGCCATGCCCAAGGTGCTTCGTATTGCGGCACACGATTTGGATAGTGGGGAAGAAGTGCTGTTCGGCGCGGGTGGATTCGATCACGTTCCGATCACGCGAGCTTGCATAGCGTCCATGGCCCTCCCGCCGCTTTTTTCCCCGGTTCGAATTGGCGCGCGGCACTACATCGACGCAGGCTCAGCCCAGGTGCGGCACATCGACGTTGCCCTCGAACATGGTGCTGATGTCGTTGTTGTAGTCAATCCAATGGTACCGATTGCCGCTCAAGACGTTCCGACAGGTCACGGCCCGCGGCCTAGTCTTCGCGACAAGGGGATGTTGTGGGTGTTGAGCCAGTCCATGCGCATTGGCGTGCACAAACTGATGCAGGAGGCCAGCGCGCGGATCAGCATCGAAGGTCGGGCCGACATGGTGTTGATCGAACCCGACCCAACCGATGCCATCCTCTTCATGTACAATCCGGCGAGCTTTTCGGCGCGGCGCGCGATTCTCGAGTATGCCTATCGTTCGACACGCTCACGCGTTTCGCGGTGGCTAGCCGCGGGCACGCGCGCAACTCAGCGTACGGGGTGGAAACCCAAGGCAGAAAGCACAATCTGGCCACCTCCCGCCAGTACGCCACCCGTCGGGGGGCGGTAAGCTAAGGTGGCGTCGGTGGTCCGTGAACCAGTGGGTCATCGGTACAGCCAATGGTGCGTCGGCGTGTTCGTCGGATGCCTTTCTGTCCCAGCCTGCAATCGTCCTTACCGTATTGGTGAACATGTCTGGGTCGACTGGGATGGGGGAAGTTACCGAGCTTTTGTCGTCGAGCGACAGGGTGGTGCCCGTTGGCGCGTGCAGTTTGAGGGCTGCGACGCACATTGGCAACGCGACGTCGCGCTGGACAAGATCCGCGGTCGCCTGGACGAGGCAGAAGAGGGCCGCGCACCGGCGACGGTCGCGTGCAGTCCCGTGGGTGCTGCCGCGAAGGGATCGGCTGTGGCCGGCGTTGCGACTTCTTACAAGCCAGGCGATCGTATTCGTGTGCGCTGGCGTGGTTCGGTGTACACGGCGTCGGTTGTCAACGTGGAGAGGCCCGATCGTTTTCTAGTCCATTATGAGGGACACGAGGCTGCTTGGGACGAAGTCGTGCCACTGGAGCGCGTTGAAGGGCCAAGGTAGACCGGCATGGCTGAGTTCATTGCGGACAATCTTGCAACGAACCTACGCAACGAGCGTGAGGCACGCGGATGGAGTCAGCAGCTGTTGGCTGATAATTCTGGCGTGCCTCGTGCAACGGTTGCCCATCTCGAATCGGGGGAAGGCAATCCAACCCTGACCGTGCTCGTGCGTGTAGCTACGGCTCTCGGTGTGTCGCTGGAGCACCTCGTACGCAGCAGTGTTGGTTCGGCGCTTGAGGTATCTGAGGGGGAGTCTCTCGCAACACGTGTTCGCGGGCAGGCCCTGAGTCGACGCCTATACTCCGAGGTTTCTGGAATTGAAGTCGAACGAATCGAGCTCCCAGGGCGAAGCCAGTGTCCGCTTGGGCCGAGTAGCCCGACGTTCCAACAAATCGTGAGTTGCGAATCGGGTCGGATCGACGTTCGGTCAAAAAACGAGCTTCTCAAGCTGCGCACAGGCGACGTGCTGCGCGTCCGCGGCGAACGGGCAATTGTTGCAGAGAATCCGAGCGTGCGGCTCGCGGTGCTCGTTGTAGTGACGCTGGCATTGGTTCCGGGGGCTTAGGCGCTTGGTCGATTTTGGCCATTCATCCACGCGACCGGGCGCTTCCGTGCTAGGGCACGCCACCCATGGCAGAGACCGTTCGTCAAGAACTACGTAACATCGCGATTATTGCCCACGTCGATCACGGTAAAACTACCCTTGTCGACACTATGTTTCGCCAGACGGGGGTGTTTCGCGAAAACGAAGAAGTTGCCGATCGGGTGATGGATTCGGGTGAGCTTGAGCGGGAAAAGGGCATCACCATTCTCGCGAAGAATTGCAGCATTGTCTACCGCGGAATAACGATGAACATCATCGATACTCCCGGCCATGCCGATTTCGGTGGAGAAGTCGAGCGCACACTTCTGATGGCTGACGGAGCAATCCTGTTGGTGGATGCGGCGGAAGGGCCGCTACCGCAGACACGATTCGTGCTGAATAAGGCGATTGAGCTATCGCTACCGATCATAGTCGTCATCAACAAGATCGATCGCCACGATGCGCGTCCAGACGATGTCGTAAATGAGGTGTTCGACCTATTTTGCGATCTCGAGGCCAGCGACGCACAGACCGATTTTGCGATTCTGTTTGCCATTGGGAAGCTGGGGATTGCCAAACGTAAACTCGAGGACACCGACAGCGACTTGACTGCGCTGTTTGAAACGATTCTCGAACGAGTGCCACCACCGAAGGGCGATCCGGAGCTTCCGGCTCAAATGCTAGTGCACAACATAGAGCACGATGACTATGTGGGGCGCCTCGCTATTGGCCGGATCGCCCGTGGACGGTTGGCGACAGGGCAGACCGTCGCGATGCTGCAGGAAACCGGTCGTGTAGATCAGCGCATCAGCGCCGTTTATGGCTACGCCGGGATCCGACGGGTAAAATTGGATCGCGCGACAATCGGCGATATCGTGGCGGTGGCGGGGCTCGACAACGTGCAGATCGGCGACACCATCACGGCTCCGGAAGCACCAGAGGTGTTACCAAGGATCCACGTCGAAGAGCCAACGATTAAGATGACCTTCTGTGTGAGTACATCGCCATTCGCTGGCAAGGTCGGAAAGTGGGTCACATCTAGGCATTTGCGTGAGCGCTTGGAGCGAGAGGCTCGGCGCAATCTAGCGTTGAAGCTCGAGTTTACTGACGAGCCAGATGTCTTCATCGTACATGGCCGCGGTGAACTTATGATGGCGATTCTCGGTGAAACGATGCGACGAGAAGGCTACGAGTTCTGTCTCGGGATGCCTGAAGTCGTCGTGCGCGAGCATCAGGGCGAACGTCAAGAGCCAGTCGAGCAAGTTGTCGTGGACGTTCCAGACGAGTATGTCGGAGCCGTGACGATGCGTCTTGGTGAGCGCAAGGGACAGATGCTACGTATGAGCAACCTTGGGTTCGGACGTGCGCGCATCGAGTTTCGCGTTCCTTCGCGCGCACTCATCGGCTTTCGCTCGCAATTCCTCACTGAAACCCGAGGAACTGGTCTGCTTAACACGATGTTTGACGGGTGGGAGACCTATCGGGGGCCGCTCCTGCGTCGCTCCAATGGTGCCATGGTATCCGACCGAACCGGCGTAACAACACCTTACGCGCTCTTCCATTTGCAGCCCCGTGGTGCGTTGTTCGTCGAACCAGGGACGCCAGTGTACGAGGGAATGATCGTCGGCGAACACAATCGGGCCAACGATTTGGATGTCAACGTGACGCGCGAGAAGAAGTTGACGAACATTCGAGCGGCAGGGCGAGACGAGAACGTCATTTTGGCACCTGCCCGGGTTCCGAACATCGAAACAGCACTCGATTTCATCGATCGAGACGAACTCGTCGAAGTGACGCCAGAGGCGGTGCGATTGCGTAAGCGTGTCCTGTTTGGCAATAAGCGACCACGTAGATCCGAGGGCTGCGAGTAAGCACACGGACTCTGACGCGCGATGGCCAAATGGCCGATGACGCAATGCATTCTGCGTCATCCGAAGTGTTTTCGTCGGCAACAGCGAAATCTCGACAGAAAGTTCGGTGTTGGCGTCCCCCGCACCGCATTTTTGTGCAATATAGCGGCCTCGCCATGGGTTTTGCGATCATCGGTACCGGTCACTATCTTCCTGGACGCCCGTACACGAATAACGATCTCGCGCGTGTCATGGACACGAACGACGAGTGGGTCATTCAACGAACGGGCATCGTTCAGCGTCACTATTGCCCCGAAGGCGTCGGTTCTTCGGACTTGGCGCTCGTCGCGGCGCAGCGTGCCCTGGAGGCCGCAGGACGCAAACCCGAGGACATTGATTACATCATCTTCAACACGATGACTCCGGACCATGTGTATCCGGGGTCGGGTGCCGTGTTGGGGCAGAAGCTCGGGTGTCCGGGGGTACCCGCGTTGGATCTGAGGCAGCAGTGTGCGGCACAGCTCTTCAGCTTTCAGGTGGCAGAGGCGCTGCTGAGCAGTGGAGCCGCAAAGACCATTCTGATCGCTGCCGCTGAATCCCAGGCGTCGTTGATGCCCTGGTCCGACTGGGACATTCTCGAGGGGACGACTGACCGGAAGCCATCGGCAGAGGCTTGGGAGCGCGCAACGCGCCATCGAGGATACGCCGTCATTTTCGGTGACGGTGGTGGAGCTTTCGTTGTCGAGCGCAGCAAGGATGACGCTCAAGGCATTCTGGCGCTAGACCTTAAGACTGACGGTCGCTACGTCGAACAGCTGCTGGTTCCGGCAGGATTCAAGACGCGCCCGTACATGAGTCAGGCAGTCATCGAATCCGAAAAGTACCTTCCGTACATGGCTGGCAGGGAAGTGTTCAAACTGGCAATAACGAAGCTACCTGCCAGCATTAATGCTGCTTGCAAGCAGGCAAACGTTAGCCTTGCCGACATCGATTGGTTTGTGGCCCATCAAGCCAATGCGCGCATCAACGAGGCCATTCGCGATCGGATGAAGCTCGATCCCGCAAAAGTGCCAGGCAACATTGAGCGCGTTGGCAACACGTCCACAGCCACAATTCCGATTCTCATGGACGAGATGGTTCGTGATGGTCGTATCAAGCGTGGCCAGCTTGTCTGTGTATTTGCACTCGGCGCGGGCCTGCATTGGGGGGCGCTCATCCTGCGGTACTAGGGTGCGCTAGACGTGTATTCTTGCGTGATGGTCGCATCTTCGTCGCCAGTGGTGCGTTCGGGATCAATGCGATCGAGGCGCTCACAGATGCGATCGAGCAGGTCGCTTAGGGTGTCGCGCTGAGTGGCACAGATAGGCACACCAGCGGAGGTGTCGATCAATGCACGTTCTTCAGCGCTCAGTCTGTCAATCTTGTTGAAGACGACCAGGCGTGGCGCATCGTTTCGCCCAAGTTCCTTCAGTTGCTCAGCTGTGGTCCGACGTTGGTCTGCGAAGTCAGGGTTCGATACGTCCACCACCTCGAGTAACAAATCTGCGTCCGCCGCTTCCTCAAACGTGGCTCGAAATGCAGCGAATAGGTCGCGCGGCATGTCGCGAATGAATCCCACGGTATCAGTGAGGATCACCTGGCTCGAGTCGGGAAGGCGCAATTGCCTTGCCCGGGTATCGAGTGTGGCAAAGAGTCGATTTTCGGCCAAGACGCCTGCCTGCGTCAAGGAATTCATCAGGGTACTTTTGCCGGCATTGGTATACCCGACCAGGGCGACGACGAGTGCGTTGTTCCGCGCTCGATAGCGGCGCCGTTGATGACGTTGCTTCTCAAGTTGTCGTAGTTCCTTCTCAAGTCGCTGCACGCGTTCTCGTGCGCGGCGTCGCCCGATCTCGAGCTTGGTCTCACCCGGACCACGTCCGCCAATGCCGCCCGTGAGGCGACTGAGGGCATCGTCGCGCATATCTAGGCGCGGCAGGGCATACTTGAGTTGGGCCAGTTCCACTTGAAGTTTGCCGTCTTTGGATTCTGCACGCTGTGCAAAGATGTCCAAGATGACTTGCGTGCGGTCGATGACGCGCAAATCGGTGTGGCCCGAAATTCCGTTGATTTGGCTGGGCGTGAGATTGCAGTCGAATACCAGCGTTTGAGCGTCGAGTTCGATGGCACGCAGAACGATATCGCTGAGTTTGCCGCGCCCAACGACGAAGCGGGGATCGAGACTTTGACGCAGTTGCACGATGCGATCGACCACTGCCACACCCGCGGTGTTCGCGAGATCTTCTAGCTCCGCGAGCCGGGCATGGGCGCGGCGTGCACTCCCTGCATTGCGCTCCGAAACGTGAATCAGTATCGCCCGACCGTCGCGCGCTTGGGTTTCGCGCGTCTGGACCTGCCGCGCGAATTCTTCCTCTAAGGCTGCAATGAGTTCGCCAAAGTCTGGTTGAGGTGTTCCCCAGGCCACTGGCCCTTCAACGTGGAAGGGTAGTTCGGTCGGCACGCGCGTGAGTACGTTGTATGCCCAGGTAAGGCTGCGCGGTTCACCATCCGGAGCGAGCAGCACTGCAGCGACCAAATCGAGTCGGAGCCGCGTCAGATCGGTCAAGTCATCGCGGGTTAGCGGCTCATGGTAGAGGTGCGTATGAACGAGGCGCAAGGCGCGAAATCGCCCCTGCGCCGCCCGCAATCTGCCAACGTCAGGGAGAAACACTGAAGTGGCATCCCCCACCATAACAGCGTCTACAGTGCCAGAACGATGAACTAGCGCACCCACCTGCCGCTTTGATTCACGCGATGCGTCAGCCAAATTGCGGACGAGTTCTGGGGTGGCGATGCAGTCAAGCGGTACTCGCCGCCGGTAGATCCGCTCAAGTAGGCGTAGGGCCGAGGGTGAGAGGCCGGTGGTGTTTCCTAAAACTTCGGACATTCGAATGAAAGCAAGCGCGGACTCTAAGCCAGCGGTCCGGACTCAAGCATAGGACGTTCGTGGACTTTTGCCAGGTCGGCCCGTTGTGAAGGCGCTCAAGCTTCGGGGTAAAGTCCATCGAGTCCACTCGAAGGGGTTGATTTGGGGACGTCTCGTACGGGAAGGTTCGACAGAGCTATCCAATGTTGGAACGGATCGCAGCCATCGCGCTCAATAGTTATCGTGAAAATGTCCGTGCGCGTCTGCTGCACGGATTGTTTGCTCTCGCCATCGCTACCGCGGGCTATTCCCTGATCGTTGGGGCGTACGCATTTCGAGACACTGTACGAGTCGTCAGCGATCTTGGGGGAGCGTCGGTTTCCGCCTACGGGATTGTGGTTGCGATCGTGCTCGGCGCAACCTCGCTGTACCGGGAACTCGAACTGAAGACCGCGTTTCCCATCCTTGCCCGCCCGATTGCGCGTTGGGAGTACTTGATTGGAAAATTCGTCGGTTCATGGCTAACATTGTTCGTCTTCGTGGCCGTGGATACTGGGGCATTGCTCCTATCGATCGCAGTGCTTGGGGGTAACGCGGTGGCAACGGTACTTTGCTCGGGGCTAGGGGTCCTTGTAACTGTAGCCGTTGTCGCGTGGCGCATGCCGTGGTCTCGGAATTACGCACCGATGGTACTCGGGATCGGTTGGATGGTTGCTGGTTGGTGGCTGGCACGGGTGGTTCCAGATGACCGTCGGGTCCTGCTTGGCTATGCCGTTTTGGCGCTGGCCGAGATTGGAATTGTCATTGCCATTGCCAACGTTTTTTCAGCATTTTCGTCGCCCTTTCTGACGGCTATGCTGACACTCGGAATCGTCATTGTAGGCCGCTCGGCTGATACCTTGGCGCGATTGCCGGAGCGTGTGTTCGGCTACTTTGTCGCTTCGCTGGCGCACGCAATTGCCTCGGTCGTGCCGAACCTCATGGTGTACGTTCCGGCGCGAACTCTGATGACCGGTGAGGTGCCTGGAACCAACTTCATTGTCTACGTTGCCCGAGCAGCAATGATGTCTGTTGGGTGGACGATCCTGCTCATGCTTGTCGCCACCTTGCTTTTTCGCCGACGGGACTTCACGTGAATCGAGGCTTCAAACGGGCAGGTTGGGTGCTACTTGTCGCTGCGTGCCTGGCACTTGGATGCGTAGCCGCAGTGGCGAAGCTTTCGATCGAGGGCGAGCGTGCCATGGCGCGAAGCGACACGAAGTTCGACCATGGGCAGCTGCGAGAATCGGTGTTGTTCGCGCGGCGTGCAGCCGCTCTCTATGCGCCGGGTCTTGGGCATGTGCGACGAGCAGATGCTCGGCTCGCCGCAATCGCCTCGGGTGCCGAGGCGACGCAACGGAGGGAAATCGCCATTTTGGCTTGGCAGGCAATCCGGGCTTCCGAGCAGCAGCGACTATGGGGTGACGGTGGGTCGTCTGATCGATGTAGGCTGGCTGAAGGACGCTTGGCAGTTCTCCTGGCAGACGGTGCCGGTCGCGGCTCGTTGGTCGAGCAGCAGCAGTTTGCACGGCAGGTACGCGGTGATTTGGCCCCACCATCGAGATTTCAGTCTCTGAGGCGGGTAGGGGCGTTTCTTGCTTTGGCGACAATGACAATTGCAATATTCGCCGCTGGAGCTTGGCTTGGAGCTGGTGGTGTGCGGAGGCGGTGGCTCTGGTCGGCGGTCAGCGTCTTCTTCGCGAGTGCAGTTGCTTGGGCCATTCTGCTCCTCTTGGCGTAGAGGAGTTCTACGATGTCCGATCGCCACTGCGCCCAAGCCGGCTCCACCGAATTTGGTTGGCAGGTGGCTGCGTTCCTGCGGCATCTCGCCCAAGAACGCCGAGCTTCGCCGCACACCGTGGCTGCCTATCGCCTTGACCTCACGCAACTCGCGGTGTTCCTCAGCGACAAAATCGCGAGGCCCGCGACGGTCCACGACGCAAACAAGCTAGTCATTCGATCGTTCTTGGCGTCCGTGAGCCGAACCAATCAGGCTGCGACTGTCGCCCGTAAGCTCTCGGCAATACGGGCGTTCTTTCGACATCTTGTACGCATCGGACTGATTATGGACGACCCAGTTGCGCTAGTTGCGTCACCCAAGATGCGACGCAGGCTTCCGCGTTTCTTGGGTGCCGAAGCCGCTGCCCAAGTCATGGTAGCACCCGGGTCCGCACCGAACGCGGTGCCGGTCCGAGCGCTTCGGGACAGCTGCATTCTCGAGGTCCTTTATGGCGCGGGGTTGCGAGTCAGTGAATTGGTTGGCCTCCAACTCCAGGATCTAGCCTTGGACGAACGAGGACTCCGGGTGCTGGGTAAGGGCCGGAAGGAGCGGATCGTCCCTTTTGGGAAACCGGCCTTGCTGGCGCTTGAAGCGTACTTGGCCCGAAGGCACGAGCTTCTTGCAGGCACCCAGGCATCCGATGCCTTGTTCTTGAGTCGGAGCGGTCGACGCCTATCCGTCCGTTGGGTCGAGAAGTTGGTGAAGCGCTATGGCGTTCAGGGGGCTGGAAGAGCCGATCTGCACCCCCATGCGTTGCGCCACAGCTGCGCAACACACCTACTCGAGGGGGGGGCAGACCTGAGAATCATCCAAGAAATGCTGGGTCATAGTAGCCTTTCGACCACGCAGCGCTACACGCACTTGTCGCTGGACCAGCTCACGAGAGTTTACGACAGTGCCCACCCTTTGGCCCGCGCGTCAGGCGGAACTAAGCGGTTGGACCGAAGTGGAACTCCGGCGGATCCACAAGCCAGGGAGTAGCAGTGACGCCGGAAGATCCGAAGCAGACCGACTCGCAGGGGGCGAGAGCGGCGCAGGCCGAAAATCAGCAAGGCAGCGACGCTACGAGCCTAAGTCACGACGATCCGCGAACGGCGGCGCGGGACGCAGACGCCCCGAAAGTGGAACGTTGGAATGACTCGGACATTGACGCTGCGGTGGACGTCCTAGAGCGACCGTCGCAGATTCCGCCCTCGGTGCGAAGTTCTACGGCATCCGAGCGCGACTTCACCAGTGAACCGGCGCTTGTTGAACCGAGGTCGGTCCGGTTTTCGGCTAGTGCTGTCGAGAAATCGAAACGTACGGGCAGCGAACCCCCGAGCTCAATCGCGCAGAAATCAGACGCTGCATCTCAATCATCAGCAGCCGACAGCCCCACTGCTGGCAATGCTCGCGTTCTGCCAGAAATCGCGACTGACACTGACCAGTCGCAGGCAAGCGCAATAGACCACCCGGCTGAAGTAGCCGATGACGGTGACAACGACGAAGCGACCGCCTACTTTGACCGCTCTGCAATGCTCTCCGAGGCGGTGAACAGGCCATTGCCTCAGCATGCGCCTTTGACCAAGGTCGGTTCGTTCGCGTCCCAAGAAGTGCCTTCTGCGCGCGTCGAAGGCGCGTTGGTGGTGAAATCTGCCGCGTCCGTGCCACGCCCTGCGTCCAGAACGTCTGCGGCGAATGTGGCCAATGCCGCCACTCTTCAGGCCTCAACTGGCGGCGCTGCTGCGCATCTGCCGTTTTCTGCCTCAATCGGTGTCGCCGGGTCGAGCAACCAAGGAACCGAGCGCGACGACACCGACGACGCAGATGAAGCAACTCGCTACTTTGAGCGTGCTGTACCCGTCGAGCCGGACAAAAATGACATCGGCGAGTATGCTTCGGACAAGCGAAGTTCGAACAAGACGGCGGCCGAAAAGAACGCCGACGAAGGCGATGAGGCAACGCAATTCTACGAGCGCTGTCCTGCGTCACGCCAAGTGGCAGATTCGGAAGCTGACGTCGAAGAACCCACCAGCTACTTCGAGCGACTTGGTACCGCTCCGGACAGTCAAAAGAACTCATTTGGTCTCCCCAAGCTCGATGCCGATACGAAGCAGAAGACACTTGGCCCGGTACCAGAGCACGCTGGTCGCCCGAGCTCGGTGTCGCTAGCGACCGGCATCGCGCTGCTCTCCGCAGAAACGACCGAGCCCCCCCCCGTCGTTGCCGTTGACTCCACGTCTCTTCCGGGGCCACTTCGGTCCAAAGTTCTTCCACCGCGTCCCGCGTTCGCGTCAAATTTCGTCGGTTCAGCGAAGTTCGAACCAAGCCAGGTTCCCGCGCCAGCACCGACGAGCGACATGCCTATTGGCCAAATGGGAATAGCGAAATCCGCGACGTCGGGATGGGTTGCTGAGCAGCGTAATGGCGTCCGCACTTTCGAGCGGCCGTCGCTTCCGAAGTCGTCGCTGGTGGTGGACGCTGAACCAATGAGCGAACGATTTCACGAGGCTCCTGGAGGCGACATCGACCCACCTACTGGACTCACTGGAGTCACCGCATTTTCGATTGCCCCACGACCAGGAACTTCTGGCTTCGAGGATGAAGTTTGGCTCGATCCCATCGTAGTTCGAATTGCCCGCCGATTGGTACGTGCGGCAGCGAGTTGTAGCGGGGCTGGTGTCGTGCTGGCATTCATCGACGCTTGGTACGCGCATCGTGCAGCAGTAAGTCCACCCGCGTTCTGGCAGCTGTTTCTGGCATGCGTGGGGCTCATCATGCCGGTGTCCGTCGTAGTGGCCGTTGTGGTTACTGGACTGTCCATGTTGTTGCATCCGGATGCCACACCGTCCCTCGGGCGATTGCCACAGAAGTTGCGACCTTCAGATATTCGTCGACAGGCGCGCCTTGCAGTTATTCTCGCCGTTTCACCCTCGGCCATTACCTGTTGGTTGTTTCTGGTCGCTCGCGCGGCGCTGCCGCTGCTCGGCTCCGATGCAGCGCCGCCAGTTGTTGGAACCTTGCTCGCCGCAGTAGCGGTGGGGATAGGTCTCCTCGTAGCAGCCCCAGTGCTCGCAGTAGCGCGCTATTTTGGGGTTCGTTTGCGCCAGAAGCCACCGGATCCGGTGCGCTGGGGAAGGCTCGGTGCACTCGTCGGCGTTGCACCACTGGCACTAGCTATTGCCATCGGGCCGACGAGCGGTGCCGGGTCGGCGTTCGCAGTATTCGGCGTGTTCAAACGGCCAGAACTCGACTTGCGTGCACCGGCGATTTTGATCGTCGTGGCATTGGTCGGTTACCTTTTGCCCGCCCGCCTGACGGCAATTCGATTGGGGTGGCTCGCGCTTGTGGCACTGTTGCCTCTCGGGCTAACCGTGCGCGCCGCCACTCGTGGGCTAGACAATCATGCCGTGGCACTTGCCGTCGAACGGGGGGCTCCGGTTGCAAGAATGGCGCTCGGAACGCTGCGTCGCCTATTTGATCGCGACCATGATGGGTTCTCCAAATACTTTGGCGGCGGTGACTGCGATGATCACAACCGTCGACGCAATCCCGGTGCCGACGATGAGCCGGAGAATGGCATTGACGAGGATTGCTCCGGTTCTGATGCGGCGGCAGTATCGCTGCGGACGACGAAAGCCACTCCTGTCGAATTATTGCGTTCGCTCCGTGGAAACATTCCTCAAGACTTGAACGTCATCCTCCTCATCGTCGATACGATGCGGTCAGACGTTTTGCACCACCAGAAGCGCGTTACGCCTCGGCTCGACGAGTTGGCTGATAAGTCCGCGAATCTAGTGAATGCCTACGCTCCAGCGTCCTACACCGGCAAGAGCGTTGGCCCGATTCTTATCGGCAAGCACTCGAGTGAGACGAATCGCGATTTTGGCCATTTTGCTGCCTTCTCTAAGAAGGACACCTTCGTGCAACAGCGTTTGCATGCGGTTGGGATCCGTACCCTGAGTGTTCAAGGCTACTGGTACTTCACTCAGCCACTGTATGGGTTCGACCGTGGCTTCGACGTGGTGGATTCCGGAGCGTCGGTGTCAGCTGGATATGTAGAAGGCGACCGCTCGTCGACCAGCGAGAAGTTGACAGATCGCATCCTCTGGCAACTCGAGCAAACTGTGAATACTTCTGGGCGATTCTTCCTGTGGTCGCAATACACTGATCCACACGCCGAGTACGTGGCCCATTCAGGGTTCGACTTGGGCAGCGATATGGTGGGCAAGTATCACGGGGAGGTGGCATTCGTCGATTACCAGATCGGTCGCATCATCGACTTCGTTCGAGCCCAGCCATGGGGTGCACGTACGGCGATTGTCATCACTAGCGACCATGGCGAAGCCTTCGGCGAACATGGAATGATCCGCCACGGATTCGAGTTATGGGAACCACTGGTGCACGTGCCGCTGATTGTCCATGTACCGGGCGTTGATCCCAGACAGATCAAGGCGCGACGGAGCCTTGTCGATCTGGTTCCGACCATTCTCGACCTGATGCAGGTGGGGATGCCGGACGGTACCGGTACCGATTTTGCCTCTGGCCAGTCAATCTTGCCAGAGCTACTCGGCGTTGACGGCAGCGACGTGTCACGGCCAGTCCTCATCGACATGGCCCACGGTCCCTACACCGCGGAGCGGCAAGCCTACATCGATGGGGATATCAAACTCATCACTGCAATGGGCAGACCAATCGGGCTCTTCGATCTCGCTACCGACCCCGGCGAGAAGCGAGATCTGCTTGATGATGTTGAGCTCCGAGAGCGCATGGTGGGTGAATATCGCGCCTTCAAAAAGGCCATGCGAATCGTCGATGTGCGCCCCAGGTAGAAGTCGCTTCGGAGTCGTTGCGGAAACACTCTTGTTGCGTAGCGGGTCATTGGTGTGGTCGCGCGTCTGTGCTCGGTGCGTTGCGCATCGCAGGCGGGGTTAGGGGTGGCCCTCCAAGCCGGCAAAGGCCGCGAGGGCTTCTGCTTGCGCCAGCGCGCCGGGCAAACCGCCGGTATGGATGAACAATGTCCGTTCCGGTTTGACTGCGAGTTTCGACAGGCCAAATAGCGCCTTGCCAGTGTAGATCGGATCGAGGATGACACCCGAAGCTTGAGCAACCTTGCCGATGAAAGTCAGCTGCTCCTCACTGGCGACTGCGTAGGCGGGGCCGCGATACTCGTCCATGATCGAGATGGGTACCGTCGCGGACAGTCTTGGCTCGAGCGCACGAGCATCGGTAACGATCGAATCGACTATTTGGCGAAAGTATTGGCTCGTCCCGCAAACCGTCATGGCGATGACCCGTTGCGCAATGCCATATTGACGAGCCCCCAAGGCACAGCCGGCAGTGGTACCGCCGGAGCCACAGGCGACCACGACGCAGTCAAACTCTCTGATCGGTCCGAGTAGCCCGAGATCGAGCTGCTGACGAATCTCGCGCATCGCTTCGACGTAGCCCAAAGCACCGAGTCCATTCGAGCCACCCTCCGGGATCACGTACGGCCAAGCTCCAGTGGTGGAAAGTCGAGCCGCCTCTTCAGCCAGGAGGCGGTCGCGTTGTTCGTAGTCTTGGGCGCTTATCCATACGACCTTGGCGCCAGCAAGTTGATTCAATAGGATGTTTCCAGTGACTGGGGGTGGGTGCGACGGATTTTGCGTTCGCAAGAGCAACACCGATTGCAAGCCAAGCTGCGCTGCGAGCAATGCTGTTGCTCGGGCGTGGTTGGACTGCTCTCCGCCACATGTGATGACATGGGTACTTCGGCGCTGGATTGCGTCAGCAAGGAGATATTCGAGCTTGCGGATCTTGTTGCCTGCAGCGGGGCCGGATGTGAAATCGTCCCGTTTGAGCCAAAGTTGCGAGCCCAAGAGGCGATCGAGCGCGTCGAATCGTTGGATTGGGGTGGGGAGATGGGCAAGCGCGAGTCGATGAATCATGGTTCTACTCGTTGAATTTCAGGAAGGTGCATTCCTGCGGATTGGCGAGGCATAGCTGAGTGTCGCGGTGAGTAATTGGTGCGTAGTCGGTTCCGCCAGAAGCGACAAACTGCCCGAGCAGGTAGGTCATGTAGGTGCCGAAGCGAAAACCCTGGCAAACGTCGTCACGAGCGATCCCATGAGAGCCCAACGGGTTGGCGAGTGGTAGCGCGAGCGCCACGAAGGGCCAATCGGGATGCGTTGGTTGCACCGAAAGCCCAATGAGACGTGATTGCGGAGACCACAGTTCGGATATGTTGTCGAAATCGATGCGACCAGCGTAGCGCGCAAGACGCAAGGGGGGGATGGGTTGTTGTGCTCCAAAACCAGAACGGGTTCCCGCCAACGCGTCGAGATCTGGCAGGTATTGAGCGCAGAGCTCCTCACTCACCGTGGGCATACGGCAACTGGAGCCCGACGCTGGTTCATCAGCTAGATTAAGTCCGCAAGTCGAGACGTTCACCGGGAAGCGAGCAAGGCGCGGAGCCCCTTCGTCCAGTCGACCTTCCTCCACTCGCGCAGCGGCAGTTGGCTTGGTCAGCGCGCTGGCAACACCAGGCGTCACGTCTGCAGCAAGCTCCCGATATGGATTCAGCGAGTCGGCTGGAAATCTTGGGACCAGGCGCGCTGCACGTGCCAAAGTGAGGCCTTCGTCCGGTGGCACGATGCCGTCGCCAGGGGAGACTGAAATCAGAACTCCCCTAGCGTCTGTTGGGTTGATTGGTTGTGTGAGTTGGGCGACGAATGGCGCTGGGTTGGTCGGGGCAAATGCGGCAGCAGCAAGGTCGAGAGCGTGAAGCAGTTCGCTCGATTGTCGCTCGAATCCGAGGCCATAGCTGCTCGAGACGAGGGATGAATCTGCGGGGTTCAAAGTGCCACCACCGAGGACAAATACGGGTGCGATCGCGTCGTCTACAAGCGAGCAATCCGCGTCGCGGCCAAGCCGAACCACAACATCGAGCGTATTGTAAATTGCAAGTTCGATTGGATCGTTGGCAGCCGCAGCAATACCGAGTGAGAACTGTCCAGATGGTGAGACGGCCACGCAACGACGGCTTAGCGTGGTCAGGTTGGTTGCAATCGCAGTGGCGTTTTTCGACTTACCAATCCCATTCTCGTCACCGAGAGGCAGGCAACCCACTTCAAGGCCGGCACCCAGCGCGTCGGCGCCTACCAGCCGCAGACTTGCGGTATTTGCTCCGCAACGGGTGGATTCCGCAGCTAACGTGGTGACGGGAACTCCGGCGATTCTGGGGCCAAAAACGTGCCACAGATTCGCTTTCGGTGCACCCCAGGTAACGCCACGTCGCCACGCGCGGTCCGGACTCGTTGCGGGATCCACCATCACCAACGACAATTTGTGCGGGACCAGGGATGCCGCTAGCGATGCAGTTGCGGCCCCGGTACCGACTCCGACCAGCGCGACCGCGGTTACGCTTAGCAGATCCGGTATTGTATCAGATATTTCGAGCCTAGAATCAAGCGCTTGAACTAGTGATGCAAGCTCGACCGCATCGAACCGCCATCGATCTCGTGTGGAGACGACATCGGGATCGACATCGCTGCGGTAGATTGGAGACCATTGAGCGGCATCACTGCGTGGTCGCGTGAGATCCGAGAGCAGGCCAATTGAGCAACTTTCATCGAAGCTGTCTCGCACGTTGGCCGCTGCCAACTCGAGCGGACGGGATGGTGAGCCGGTGCGCGGGGTTCCGAGTGTTGCGAGGCCAAGTTTCGCCCAATCGCCGGCCCAGCGCATGGCGTCCACTTGGCTGCCACCTTGTTCGTGACTCACGACAATAGCGCGAAGTGGTGAGTTTACCGTCGTGTTTTTAGGTAGGGTGAGCCAGAAAGGGACGTCGACGGCGGCGCCACTCTGCGGCAGACGACCTGGTTCGACGTAGGCCGGGTGCGAAAATGTTCCAATGACGACACTAGCCACACTCCCGTAGGAGTTCGCAGTGGCGCTCGCCTCGGTTGGAGTCAAGTTGAATGTTTCGCGTAAGAGCGCGGCCATTGCACTGCGTGTTGTGCCGTTTGGGCAATTGGTGTCGAGATTGTAGTGGCGCTCAAGTCTGATTCGTGTGCCGATAGAAATAGCGGAATGGGTCGACTCTTGAAGGTCCGATTGCCAACGCTGGAAACGCTCCGCAAGGTCGAGCCCCGGCGTTGCCGTAGTGAAAGACCACACGAAGCGGACGTGCCGCGATGGGTCTTCGGCGACAGTCCCATAGTAGCGTGAGAGTTCGGGCGTGCCGAGCCAAGAGTAGACTTGATGTCGGACCTGCTCTTGTCGCGGGTGACTGACGCTCGCGAATGGTGACTGGACTACACGTTCGTCATCGTCAACGAGTCGATCGGTCACGACGATTGCGTACGCGCGCCCTTGAGCTAGCGGCGCGCGTGGAAAGAGACGGAGGGTGTTGGACGGGACATCGTAGGCGTCGATAACTTCGTCTGCGAGACACCGATCGCGCAAATTCTTCAAGTGCGTGGTACTGTCGTTGTTTGCAAGCGGTGGTGAACAACGGTGCCCAGGGAGAATTGTTGGAACGTCGAGCGCCCCATCCGAATCAGTATCCCAATCTTGGCGATACATGCGACCGCCAACCGTGGCTGGGTTGCTCGAGTGCGGCAACGTTGGGTTGTCAGCTCCCTCGTAGAGTGTTTCAGCGGTGAGGCTTGGCTCGTCACGATGCACGTCAGACGGATCGAGCTCGATCGGTTGTTGCAGGATGAAGCTTCCGTGAGTTGATGGGAATTCGAGAGTGTGCGGAAGCCCAGTTTCCAAATCGACGAGATAGATGGCGTCGTTGGACCAGTCACTGTCTTGTTGGAGCGCCAAGAGACGCGCAAGGTCGATGGCCATTCCCGATTGGATGTCGCGTGAGGGGGCGAGTGGGAGTACGATTGGGCCTGTCGTCGACCAACCACGTGTCGTGTTGATGGCAGAAACCCAGTCGGCGATCTGTGGAGTCATCGTGGCCGTGGGAAGGTTTGGTAGGCAAGGGCCGGTTGTGTCATCATCTAACCAACACAGAGTATCGTTAGGCCAGGGAACTGAGCGGAGGCCGGCAACTAGATCGTAGCGTACGGTCGGACCGGTGCCAGTCGTGTCACTGCGCGTGTACGTAGGTGCTTCGGTCGAGCAAGCCACGACTGTCGCTCCCAGTGCCAGGGCGATTAAGCATTGGTACATCTCGAATGACGTCATCGAGTCGTCCTTGAGGCTAGAAGTAAAAACCAAATCGGCCGCGAATTAGGGCCTGACTTCCAAGCGTACGTTCGGCCACATCTGCAAGCGCGCGGCCAGGTAACAGCAAGCCACCTTCGGCGCCAACAGATACGCCCAACCCATTGTCGAGAGGTTTCCGCCATTCCGTCGCTAAATCAAGTTCGATGCCAAGATCGCGGTGGGCTGAGTTGCCGCCATCGAAATTTGACCATCGACCGCTCGTGACGAGTCGCGCAGGATCGACCAAATCACTCGATGTTTGTGCGAAGAGGGATGCTGCGCGAAGATCAAAGTTGGGGAGCGGACGGTACAACCATTGCAGGGAAAGATAAGTGGCGCCGGCTACCCCGCCTTCGGTTGGAAGCATGGCACTCGAGGCCATAGATCGCTGTCCCAAACGAGCATCCTCTAACACGACACGAGCTCGCGCGGATCGCCAACGCATGACCTCATCAAAGAGAATTAGCCCAACGCGGCGCGATGGGTTCGTCACGAATCGCCGGTCGACCCCGTCAGTTGGATCGGCGTCGCCGGACGCGTAGCCCCACTCAAGCATGAGTCCCCACTGGCCCCAGCGTCGCTCGCCGCTGCCTCGCGTTCCGACGGCACCGATGCGTGCCAGTGCACCGAAACGTCGGACCTTAGCATTTCGTGAGGCGAAGATTTCGGGTGACACGTCGGAGCTGCCTAACACCGCCGCTATCTCGCTCTCAGCGACTATGTGAGCAGCCTGACCTGGAACGGGAAAGGCTGTCTGCGCTGCAAGGTCGAAGGTAGCCGTCGTCTCGCTGGGGCGAACTGCCGCGAGTTCAGGTTGCGCAAAGTGCGGCTGAAAGCGCTCTCCGACGACCAACAAGCCAATACGCCGACCCGGGCTCTCGACGTAGGAGAGGCCCGCCATTGCGCGTAGTGCCCGATCTCCGTCGAGCCAGCGCGTTTTTGCGTCGGCGTAGACCCAGTCGGTTGCCATCAGCAATTCAAACTTGGTGTCGGGCCCAAACGGTTTGCCGACGAAAGCGAGACGCTCGACGATCGTTCCAAGTCGCGTATCACCCAAGAACTGGCGCTCGTCGCCGCTGTCAAATAGGAGTCCCAAGCCCCACCGAGAGGGTTGCTGTCCAAACGTAATTTTGCCCCGTTCAAAACGATAATCGGCGAACAGCCAGCGAAATGCGAGCGTCATCGGCTGCGTTTCGGATATGGGTCCTCGGCTTCCAACAACATGATCTGTCGCATCGCCGAGCAGAAGGCCGTACGGGGCGTCAAATTGGGCTACGACGTTGAAACTCTTGCGGTAGGCAAAGTGTGGCGTAAACCGCATTCGGTGCTCAAGGCGCTGGTTCTGGCCGAGCGATTGGCGATAGTCAGGGAAGGCATAATTCGATAGTGCCAGATCGGTCAGCTTCGTATAGCGAAGCTGATACTCGCCATGGATTTCCAGCTTCATTAGATTGGATTCTGGCTTGCTTGGTCGCGCGCGCGGATCGACCAGCCAGAATCGGTGACGAAAAGTGTCGTCGACGGCGGCCGTCGACAAGTTCGCAGCAGCCTCGTGGTGCGGGACCATTCCGACTGAGTTGGGTGCAGCTGCGGGTGACGGCGTATTATCCTCCGCCGCCGAGAGGGGTGCTTCGTCTGGCTCCGCGCCAAGGGCTATTGCTGGCGCTATCAGGACCAGGGTGAGCAGTATTGCAGCGGGTGAGGTGCGCTGGAAAAATCTAGGGCGAGGGACCACGTGCGGCAGCATATGGTTACCTCGCAGTGGAATCAACAGGCAGTCGGCCCCGAGGGAGACCTAAGGTTCATCATTCGATCTTGCTCAGGGTATCGATGACGAAGCGCAGGCGAAAACACGCGCCTGCGCGCTTGCCAGGGACCAATTCGACGTCTCCGCCCACGTTGCGGGCGATTTCACGTGCGATCGCGAGGCCTAGGCCGGTTCCCTCGGAGCTCGCGCTAGCGCGCGAGCTGCCGCGAAAGAACGGCTGAAATAGCCCCTCCATGTCCCGTTCCGCAACGCCGGGACCTTGGTCCTCGACGGTAAGAGTTACCGTTTGGTCTCGTCGCGAACCGCCAAGATCCACTGTGCCGCCGGGCGGCCCGAACTTGATCGCATTCTCAAGCAGATTTCGCAGAGCGCGCGCCAGATCTTGCCTGCTGCCAATTACCTGCACCGAGCGCAGTGCGTCGACGTCCGTTCGGATCTCCACTTCCTTGACTTGGGTAGCACCTTGAACCAGGCGGACTGCTTCCTCGATCACATCGTCGAGTTGAGTCGACTCGCGTGTGTGGGGGTGGGCTTGCGCACGAGCCAATGTCAGTAGGTCTTCTGCGAGTTGTGCCAACGCTTGGACCTCACTCAGTGCCGTGCCGAGAGTTTCGACGTACGAATCTGCTGTGCGATCGCGGCGCAATGCAAGCTGGAGTTCACCTTGAAGCGCTGTCAATGGCGATCTAAGCTCATGGGCGGCGTATGAGATGAAGCTGCGTTGCGACGCGAGGAGCGTCAAGAGCTCGGCAATCATCCGGTTGAGTTCAGTCGCAAGGTTGCGCGTTTCTGGGCTTGCCAACCGAGATGTTCCGGCGCGCGCTGAGAGTTCACCGGAGCGAACTCGCCGTGCCACGTCGGTGATTTGGTTCACGTCAGACGCCAGTCGTCTCCCCAGCCATTTCGCGCCAAGTATTACGAGCGCCAGACTAGAGACGAACAGTAGCGAGAACACCTGACGTTGATGGGCGATTTTGGCATCCATCGGTTCCCGCGGGACTGCGTGCAACACGCGAAGCTCCGGACGACGGCTTGGCGCGTGTACGACCGCGCGCATCAAGCCAGCGGCTGTTTGCAAATCGAAAGTCCGACCGAACTTCGGGCTCTGACCGTTCACTGAGAGCTGTTGAAGCGTCTCTGGGACTCCGTCAAATCGAGGTGACTTGGCGACGCGGCGGCCGTCGCTTTCGAACACGGCGACGTGGTGCACGGTGTGGACGGCGTATTCAGGGACATCGATGTCGAACGACTCGGTCGGTTCGAGCCGGCCCTCATGATCGGCCACTACGATGGCAATCGCATTTGCACCGTCAACCACAAGCTCGTCGAGTTCCTGAGCCGCGCTACGTTTGACGAACCAGAATGCCGTAAATAGGCTTCCGGCAAGCGAGATTGCCGTCACGAAGGCAGTGACCAGCGTGAGCCGATGCTCAAGCTTCATGTGAGTTGAACCAGACGATAACCAACACCTCGTACCGTCTCGATCATTCGTGCAGCTACGCCGAGCTTTTCGCGCAAGTTCTTAATGTGTGCGTCGACGACGTTCGACCCTGGATCAAACGACGTTTCCCAGACTCGGCGAAGCAGTTCGGTGCGTGGCACCACCCGGTCTGACTCGCGTGCTAGGAAGGAAAGAAGCGTAAATTCTCTGGGCGTAAGATCAAGAGTACGCTCATCGATAGTGGCGCGTCGGGCCAGCCTGTCAATTGTCAACGCTCCAATCCGCAGGGTCACGTCACCGGCAGTTCCGCGGCGCGTGAGTGCTCTTGAGCGGGCGAGCAGTTCACCAAGGTCGAATGGTTTGGCCAGATAGTCGTCAGCTCCTGCATCGAGGCCTGCAATGCGTTCGGGCACTTCGGCGCGGGCCGTCAGCATTAACACGGGAACCATGAGCTCGCGTTGCCGAATTGCGCGACAGACTTCAACTCCGTCAATGCCTGGGAGCATCCAATCCAACAGCACCAAATCGTAGGTCGACTTGCCCAAGTTGACCAGGGCCGCCTCGCCGTCGGCAACGACATCGACGACGTAGCCCTCCTCGACCAGGGCGCGATGCAAAAAACTCGAGAGTTTGACGTTGTCTTCGACGACCAAGACCTTCATGGCTAGAACAATCTAGTCCACTCAACGCAGGATGGGGAAGGCATGAAGAGATTTTCACCAGTCTCATAGCATTTCGCCCTCGCATCCCCAGTTTGAGGGGGCAAGGTTCGAACGGAGGACGAAGCGGGAAATCGGCAGCGCGGCATTCGCGCAGCGCGAATGCCGCGCTGCTTGTTGATGGTGTCACTGACGGTGCAGCCCCGGAGGCCCATCGAACTGGCCACTCGCCCCACTTACAGCTGTGACGTTTGGCACAGCACAAACCACCGAAATCGTGGTGGGGGTGTAGATTCCGAGAGTTGCTGCCGCGATGACCGATTGGATTGGGTCAATGGTCGCGTCGATCTCGGACCAACCATTTGGACAGATGGCATGGATCGGAATTGGCCCCGGCAATTCCTCGAGGCCAAAAACGAATCCGTGGTGCCAACGGTCTTCCCAACCCGGAGGCACGTTGCCCGGTGCCAGACCAGAGCGAATGGTCGTTCTGACGCAGCCCGCGGTTCCAATGGTAAGTGCCAAGGTTGACAGGACTACGCACGTCGCGCGACCGCCGCGGGTCCCATTGCACTTCGAGCGATCAACGACACTCACTGTTCGACGTCTCCGAGGCAGGTGACGGTGACGCGGCGCGGAAAGTAGACTCCAAGTGTTACTACGGTTAGGGCAAGCGTTGCTGCGCTGCTTGAGAGCTCGATGCGTTCTACCGCACTGTTTCGGCAGTAGTCGCGCAAATCGAGTTGCCGCCCACCAACGTAACCGAAAAAGAAGTGACTGCTCCAGCTAACTTCCTGTACGCTTTCGCTGGGCAACTGACGCGGCGTTCTGATTAGCATCGTCTGGTGGCACCCGAGAAGGCAGCCGGCGAGAGCGGGCAACCAGAATGCCCAAACCATTCTCATGAGCCTGAAAGTAGCCTGGATCGCACTCGTGTCAATGGTCGATGCGACGCTTGCCATTCACCCCGAGCCGTCGTGATGAGCGCCAAGGTGAACTTTAGAACTGCCCAACGGCGCCTAGTCCGTAGCCGTCCTTTCCTAGTGGCATGGGCAGCATAGAAACGGTTACGTCCTTGCGGATGAGTCGAGTCTTTGGCACCGCAATGCCAACGATGAGCATCGCCGCTCCAGCAGCTTGCATCATGCCATCCAAGACCAATGCGGTGCGCAGGCCCGAGCGGCTACCACAATTGTCGTACGTATAATTGGAATTGCAGGCTTCGTCCTTGGCGCCGCCGAGAGCCATCATTAGCCATGGCCCGAGCACGGGCACCAACAATGCCCCACTCTTGTGGTTGAAGTCGTCACCGGTGGCGCCAAGCACGGCAAATCCATAGCCAATTCCGCCAACAATCGAACCGGCAATGACTAGTCCGCGTCGACTCTGTTTGACGACGCGATAACCGGTTGGAATGGGCTCGCCTTCCTCGTAGGGGAGTTCCATTCCGGGCGGAAGGGCTCCCTGGTACTGCGGGTACTCGACGTCGTAGCGGGTCTGGGCGCCGCTATCAATCGGAACCAATGCGTAGCCTGGTGGCACTAGTGCTACTGGTGTAGGAGTCGCCGCTGGTGCGGTTGCTACGGGTAGCTGTGCTTGTGTTGCTGGTGCTGCTACCTGCGCGGCTGGCTCCGCGGCTCTCGCTTCGACAGTTGCGCCTGCCGCTGGCAAAGTAGTCGTTGGTTGGGGTTTGGGAGCCGAGGTTTGAGCCCACCCCGCCGTTGAAAAGCAGGTGATAAAGGCGATGCTGGCGAGTGCCGTTGCGGCAGTCAGTTTGAGTGTCATGCGTACGTCCTTCCGAGCTTGCCGGGCACTAAGCAACGGTCGTGCCGACATGTTTTCGGCAAGGTCTTCGGCAATTTTTCGCGCGAATCGCAGACTCGCCACGTCCAACCAGGCCGTCCAACCTGAAGAAACCGTATCAAATTCGCGACACCGAGGCAACGCTGTCACGGACCAGACTCGGGCAGGCGCCTGGACCCGAACATTTACCCAGATTTTTCGCTCTTCATTCAGTCAGCGCGCCGTCGGCCGTATGGGGCGATAGTAATGCTGCCTGACCGGACCTTTAGCCCAGCGCCCGCCCAAGTCACGATCGGCTTCGTCGATGGGACGACTCATGTCGGGCACATTGCCCGTTTCTCACCTGCGTCGCCTCACCTGATGTTGCTGCTCTCTGCTGGACCAGCGGCGCGAAACGCTTTCCCTTCAGAGCGTATCGCGTACGTTGCATTTCATCGTGGTGTCGGCGAACCGCCGCCGCGCCGGAAAGAACGCAAGGGCGAGCTGAAGGTCCATGTGGCTGGACAAAAGACATTCGTCGTCGACCTCAATGGCGAAGACACGCCTGGCGAGGTCGGGTTTTATGCGCGTCCGGCGGAGCCAAGTTGCCCGTATCGCGAGCTCTTCTTTTACACTCACGGCGTTAATGCCCGCGAAGTGAACGTGCCGCTGGGGGCTTTGTTGGTCGAAGGCGGCAAGGTCGATTCCGCGCAGCTCGCGCTTGGGCTCAAGGAGCAAAAAACCGATGGGCGTATCCCAATCGGTCAGATCCTACTGGCAAACCGCAGGGTCGACGCCGCCGCGATCGAACAAGCCACCGAGTTACAGAAACGCAAAGGGACGCGGCTCGGCGAGGTGCTAATCGAGGCCGGTCTCGCTACGCAGGAAGACATCGAGAAGGCGCTGTCCGAGCAACGTCAGCGTGGAGGTAGGCGAATTGGTCAGATTCTGGTCGACATGAATCTTGTGTCGGAAGTCGATCTGTCGATGACTTTGGCGCGAAAGTTTCAACTGCCGTTTCTGGACCTCGACAAGTGTTCAATCAACTTGGCAGCTCTCGAAGAGCTTCCGAAGGACTTCATTGAGAAGAACAAGGTCCTGCCGATTGATGCCGATGCCAAGACGGTGACCATTGCGTTGGCTGATCCATTGGCCGTTGATGCCATTGATCTGGTGCGAGTGCGCACGAACAAGCAGGTTTGTGAAATCGTCGTTACGCCAAGTCAACTCGAGAAGTACATTCCGACGTACCTCGACCAGATTGAGACAAAGAAGGTCGCCAGCGAGATGGACGACATCTTGAAGGTCTTGGCGACCGACGATGGGCAGCTTGGGGCAGAGCTCGATAGTGTCGAGATGGCACAAGTCGCGGATTCCGACAATGCCATCATCAAGTTGGCCAATCAGATCATCATTGACGCGTATCGACGTGGGGCTTCCGATATTCACGTCGAGCCCAACGGCAAAGAGCGAACCACGGTCGTCAGGTTTCGGATCGACGGAGAATGTGAAGCCTACCAGGAGATTCCATCAGCCTATCGCTTGCCGCTCGTGGCACGATTCAAGATCATGAGTCAGCTCGATATCTCGGAACGCCGAAAGCCTCAAGACGGTAAGATTCGTTTCAAGATTGCCGAGAAACAGATCGAGTTGCGCGTGGCGACGATTCCGACGGTGAACAACAACGAAGACCTAGTCTTGCGCATTCTGGCAGCATCGAAGCCGATTGCGCTTTCGAACATGGGTCTGTCGGCGCGCAATCTTTCCACGCTCGAGCGACTGATCAAGATGCCCTATGGGCTCATTCTTTGTGTGGGACCAACTGGGTCAGGGAAGACCACAACTTTGCACTCCGCTCTGGGTGCGATCAATACCATTGATACCAAAATCTGGACCGCCGAAGATCCAGTAGAGATTACGCAAGCTGGGTTGCGACAAGTTCAAGTGAACGCCAAGATCGGGTTTACCTTTGCTAATGCAATGCGGGCATTCTTGCGCGCCGATCCCGACGTGATTATGGTGGGCGAAATGCGCGATCACGAAACCGCGAGCACGGCAATCGAGGCCTCCTTGACTGGTCACCTCGTGCTATCGACACTCCACACCAACAGTGCCCCTGAAACTGTCACTCGACTCATCGACATGGGGCTCGATCCGTTCAGTTTCGCTGACGCGCTGCTCGGTGTTTTGGCTCAGCGCTTGGCGCGCTCGCTCTGCAAGCAGTGTCGTGAGCAATACCGGGCCAGCGACAAAGAACTTGATGAGCTAGCTGAAGCCTACGGCAAAGAAGCGTTCGCGAAGTTGGTGCAGTTTGACCTTGCTGCTGGGATCAAGTTGTATCGTGCCGTCGGTTGTGAAGCTTGTGGCAAGAGTGGCTATCGCGGTCGTGTGGCAATTCACGAACTTTTGGCGACAGACGACGAATTGAAGACGGCGGTCCAACACAAGGAGCCGGTCGGCAGGATACGGGAATTGGCTTGTAGCGGAGGCATGACGACGCTTCTCCAGGACGGGATCGAAAAAGTCCTTGCCGGCAAAACGGATCTCAAACAGATCATGGGCGTGTGCTCACGCTAGCTTTTCTTGGGCGGTAGCAGCCGGCGACCGCAAACTTGGGTCTCCGAGTGACTATTCGCCCTGCTCGCGATGCAGCTCGGCTTCCACGCGCAGCATCAACTCATTGAGACCTGCATGTGTCACCGCACTGACCAGGTGCAGCTCGACGCCCAATTCGGCGAATCGGCGTGCCAGTTCGGGATGGGCTTCGCGGACATCGGGGAGATCGGCCTTGGTGAGCACGGCGATTTCCGAACGTGTCGTCAGGCGGTCGTCGTATTCGGCCAATTCCTTGCGTAGTGCTTGGTAGTCTGCGACTGGATCGCGATCCGGTTCGTCACACAGTGACACCAAATGGACAAGCAGTTTGGTTCGCTCAATGTGACGAAGGAAGCGCAGACCAAGACCGTGACCTTGGCTGGCGCCTGGAACGAGGCCGGGGATGTCGGCGATGACGAAGTTGCGCCCAAGGCCACCGCGAGCATTCCCCATAGAGACAACACCCAGATGGGGTTCAAGCGTCGTGAACGGGTAGTCGGCAATTTTGGGATGTGCCCGACTTACGGCACTGATAAGTGTGCTCTTACCGACATTCGGGAAACCGAGCAGACCGACATCGGCCATCGATTTCAACTCGAGCCGCAGGAGTCTTCGCTTTCCGGGTTCGCCCGGTTCGGCGCGTCGCGGCGCCCGGTTAACTGGTGTCGAGAAATGGATATTGCCGCGACCACCTCGACCGCCGTGTGCCACGACGAGCCGGTCACCGGCGTCCTTGAGCTCGCCGACCAACTCATCGGTTTCACGATCGATGACTGCGGTGCCGAGCGGTAGTCGCACTTCTTTGGGTTCACCGGCGTGGCCATAGCAATCCTTGCCCTTGCCGTGACCGCCATCCGTCGCCCTCACGACATTGACGTAGTAGAGGTCGTAAAGCGTGCCGAGCCCGGCATCGGCGACGAACACGACGTCCCCACCGCGACCCCCGTCACCGCCAGATGGCCCGCCAAACGGGATGAACTTCTCACGCCGAAAGGCGACGCAGCCATTACCTCCGTTTCCAGCAATGACTTCAATCTCGCACTCGTCGACGAACCGCATAGGGTCGCGTCCTATACCTTGCCTTGGCCGTTTGAGCCACGAACCGCAAGATGGGCCGCTAGCTACGAACTGCGACCGGCGGCTTCAGGGGCTTGGCCGGCTGCGGCACGGCGATCCTTGTCTGACTCTCGCGTTCGCCATCGATCGCATCCAATGCTGCCATCAACGACGCGATCCCCAAGTCCCTGGCCGCTGCAGGAACGAAGAGCTTCGGTAGGCGAGCCAGCCGGAGCGAGGTGGCCTTGCCCAACTCGACCTCGCGATCTACGAAAGCCTCAAAACTGGCGTAACCCTTCGCCAGGTACAGCTGCCGAGCCTGGATATCAGACAAGATCGTTGCGGCCTCCCAGAAGTCTTTCTGGATCGAACGCTTCAGCGCGCGTAGTCTGGAAATCCCGTTTCCCAACTCGGTGAGCTGGAGCTTCAACTCCTCGGCGCGCTCCGGCGTCCGTAGGGTCGCTCTGGCACTTCCGGGCGGTGGTGGGGTGGCGTTGCGCGCGGCTGCCTCGGCGGCACGTTTGGCAGCGTGACGAGTGGCCCAGGGCGCCGAACCGCGTGGACCATTGTTGCGGAGCGGTGTTGCGCCGGTATCCTCGCCAGAGGCATCGGCCTCCTGAGCGCCGGGCACCTCTCGGGCCGGACTCGGCCGCGGGGCAGCCTTCGAGTGGTCACCCCGAACGGCCCTTGCGTTGCCAGTTGTTTCGGAACTACTCGCACCTCGCGGCGTGCGTTGAGCCCTCACCGCTTGTCCCCTGCTGATCGTTTTCGCCATCGTCGTCCTGGAATTCGGGCCGGAAAGCACCGGCTGCTTCTGACCTTACGTCAATAGTAGGCCGAAGTTGAGTCTCCTGACAACTTCCCCGTTGCCTTTCAGCGCACGCGAACAAGGCTTAGGTTGCCCCAATTCCTGTCACGCGCGAAAGTGGGCGCCGAGATCCGAGATTATGGAACCCGTCCAGTCGCAGTCCACTAGCCGTCCCTCGCCGTCAGAGGCTCCAGCTCAGCCCGTTTCTCGTGTTGCCGTCGTCGTTAATGGCAGAGCCAAGAGTGTGAACGAAGAGGTAATTTCAACGCTGGATCGCATGATGGCGGGCGGCGACCTTTTCGTGTCGAAGAGTCTGTCGGACGCCCGCGACATTTCGCGACTCATCGTGATGCGCGGCTACCACACGGTGTTGACCGGTGGCGGCGACGGCACATTTACCGTCATGGTTACCGAAGTTGTTAAGGAAGCCCGGCGTCTTGGCGCGGCCCTACCTCGATTTGGATTGCTCAAGCTAGGCACGGGCAACGCGCTTGCCTGGGTTGTGGGGGCTTCGGCTCGAGGGATAGGCGACCTTCAGGCCGATATCGACCGACTCATGACCGATGCGGGGAGTCGTCCAATTCATCTTGTCGAAGTCGAAGGGCATATCGCGCCATTTTGTGGCCTGGGTTTCGATGCAGCGCTGCTTGCCGACTACGCGAAGACCAAATCATTACTGAGCCGGACGCCGCTCGGTGCGGCGGCAAGCGGGTTCGTTTCGTATGCGTTGGCTGCAGCGTTGCGCACGATACCGGTCGCCGTAATTGGGCCGATGCCCCATGTCAGGGTCATGAATGCGGGTGGAGATGCCTATCGATTGGGGACCAAAGGGAGTCGGTTGGGTACACCGTTTGCGAAGGGCGACACCATTTATGAAGGGCCGGCTCGACTCACCGCGTTGTCGACCGTTCCCTACTACGGTTTTGGTTTTCGGGTGTTTCCATACGCAAACGAACGCCCCGACCGTATGCACCTACGGATCACAACGATGACAGCGGGCCCGTTCATTCGCAATGCCAAGACGATTTGGCGCGGCGAGTACGAGTCTTCCGAGCACCTCTTCGATTTCTTGGTCGAAGCGGTCGACATCGAAATCGATCCAGCAACTCCCTTGCAGATCGGCGGCGACTATTTTGGTGAGCGTTCAAGAGTTCACGCCGCACTTACGCCGGAACAAGTTCGGCTCGTCGATTTCTATTCGCCTCCCAGTGCCACCTAGCGCGGCCTGGTCGGTTGCCGCAATTGCGCCGAGCTGACCAAGAAAGGAACTTGGCCCAGCATTCTGGCCTCTGATACGGCACTGGACGATGCAGCTACAAGGTCGACTCCGCCTGACGACCCTAGGCGACTTGCTAGGGGCACTCTATCGCGAGGGGATCTCCGGAACCCTCGAACTTACCGAAGAGAAGGGGCCTTCTGCGGGACGTGTCCACGCGCTTCATCTGGTGCGTGGACAGATCGTTCAGGTCGACAGCGCAACGACGGTAACTCGACTGGGTGAGCTTTTGGCCGAACAAGGTTGGTTAGACCCGCACGCGGTCCCGGCATTAGTCGAACAGTCAAAGCACTCCAACGTGCCGCTCGGGCAGCGACTGGTGCAGGCCGGACTCATTCCGAGTGAGGCTGTGGTGACTGCGCTACGTAGCCAAATCCGGCACCGTCTTGATGCTGTGTTTCACCTCGAAGATGCCCGCGTGGCGTTTCGCCTGGTCAACAAACGGAGGCGCGAGCTCGATGTGTCCAAACCGCTTGGTCCGGAAGAGTACCTCGTGGGTCGTCCACGGGCGCGTGATCGCGAACGCCGCGGAATACCCACTGAGGCGGTCGATTCCCGGCGGCGGTTGGACTTGAAACTGCTCGGTCTGCAGGCTGAAGCCGATCCAAGTTCGGTTCGTGGCGCTTTTCGCAGGTTGGCACGGTCACTTCACCCCGACATGTACCCCACTGCTCCACCTGAGCAGCTCGAGTCACTGCGGCGACGATTTGCTGAGGTCAGTGCGGCGTATCATCGCCTGGCAGGCTAGGCGGCATTCGCACGGGCCAGTCTACTTACCTACGAGGCCGGGATTTTAACCAGCCCGCGCAGAAGATCCGGCAGATCGCGCAGTGAGTCAATCAACCGATCGGGGCGAGACGCCTTGAGGCGGTCGAGATCGGCAATCCCACCAGCGACGCCCACGGTCCATGCGCCAGCGGCTTTCCCGCATTCGATGTCTTGCGGGCCATCTCCCACCATAACGAGGCTAGAAGGTTCGACGTCGAGACGGCGAGCGATCCCTAGCAGGGGTTCAGGATCGGGTTTCATTACGGCGAGATCGCCGCCGGCGATGACGTGGCGAAAGCTTTCACGCACCCTGAGCGCATCGAGTAGCGCTACGGTTGGTTGACGAGGCTTGTTCGTGAGCAGCGCCAAGGGTAGGGGGCGCAGGGCATCGAGTGCTTCGCGCGCCCCGGGCATGAACGTTGTTTTGATGCACGCATGGCTCGCGTAGTAGTCAAGGAAAGTGGCGAGCAATGGTTCGACGATGGCTGCGTCTGCGCCAACGTTCGCAGCACGCAGGATGAGGTTCTTGGCCCCATCGCCAACGAACTTGCCGATCTCTTCTTCGCTCAGCGTAGGAAGGCCGCAATGGTTGAGCGCATAGTTTGTCGCGTCGGCAATATCGGCGCGCGAGTCAACCAGGGTGCCGTCTAGATCGAAGACGACACCCGAGATACGTCGAGTCATTTATGGGAAATCCGGTAGAGCGAGCGACCGACGAAGAATGGGCCCATCTTCTCCATATATTCGGCGGTTTGGACGGTTTTTCGCATGGCCTGCACCACGTGCGAAAGCGGGTAGAGGTCACGCCCAAGCAGCCCGATCACGAAATCGTTGTCGTTTGGATCCAACCCGTGACAAGCCAAACGAATGTCGTGAGCCAGATCGAGTTCGCCGTAGGCGCGACCAATCGCACCATGCTCTTGCATGATCGCCCCTTTCTCGCGCGGCGGAAGGCGCTCGAACGGCCCCTTGCGGCGCAGCGGGTAAAAGATCGCATATCGGTTCGCTGGCTCCAGCAGGGTGTGCTTGGGGCGCTCGATCAGCCAGTACTCGAGATCCTGTTCGAACCCCGTCGAGTAGGTGCGTCCCAACATCGAGTACTCGGGGCGCACGCGCAATCCTTCGGGTAGATCTGCGCTGCCGAGGATTCGACGGAATGTGCCAGCTAGGGCTTCGGGATCTTCACTGTACGCCACCACCGCGAGCCCCAGCGGGTGGTGCATATCGGCATAGACCACGGCGCCGATACCTTGGCCAGTCAGGGCCTGGTTCAGCTGTTCGGCGACGGCGTCCGCTCCCGGCTGGCGCGGAGCTTCTAACGCGACGAGCTGCACAAAGAGACGCCGCTCAAGCCACTGCGCCACGCCTTCGCGTGGGGCGCCGCGCTCTCGAAGTTCAACTCCAGCTGCGGCAGGGGATTGTTCCGGATGGGGCATAGGGTGCGCAATCAATAGCGCGCAGCGGCACAAACGAGAAGTGGCACCTACCTAGGTTGAGAAGTTTGACCTGTCCGCGGCCAGCTCGACCTCGGGAATGCTAGGCGGCCACGTCGTCGATTCGCCGTAGAAGCCAAGCCTGCGCGTCCGAGGCTTTGTCGAATCGCTGCCACTGTGCCGAGAGACTCGGGGCGAATGGCTCGCCCGGCGCCATGACTTCCGCCACCTTGGCACTGCCCGTGCTGAGCAGGAGCTCCTGGATCCGGCCCAGCCAGCGATCGTTGCGGGTGCTCATAAGGTGTGCTGACGAACGGTCATACAAGACGGAACGGACCGAAATCCCGCCCTCGGAGATGGTTTCTTCAAGTTCGCGCACGAACTCAGCGAGCTGAACCTCCCCCTGGGATCCCAGGAGGTGCAATTCTGCGGACTCTCGCATGATGTCGATCTTGATAGTGAACAAGGAGAACTCCTTCGGTCGACTGGGGCCAGCCGTGGGACGGTTGCGGCAGTAGGGCACCAACCGGTGCGGCGTTTCGAGGTCGATCGATATGGAGTTGCCGTCTTGTTCCAGATCCGTGAACGATTCGATGACCTGAGTAGGGATTTCGCAATGTGCTAGACTGGCCCGGTGATTCGCTTGGTGTTCGCGCTCGTCGTTCTGGCCATCTCACCGGCCTGCACCGGTGATGCGACGGCAGTGGTTGCCAGGGTCTATGCGTCGAATTCCGGCGCCACTGGCGGCTCGATTGGCAACGGCGACGCTGGTACGCCGGCGACCGATGCCGGAAGCGACGGCGTTTGGCCAGTTCCGTTGACCTGGTCGCTTTACCAAGAAACGGGAGGTGAGGCGGTCTGGGTCACTCCCCCCACAGCGAGTTCGGTCACTGTGGCAGCTCGCTCGCCACAGAACGTGAGGGCAGGCCTAGCGTTTCAATTCGTCGGTGATTCGGCCATAGACTTGGCGCAATTCGATCAGGTCGAGGTCACGCTCGACATCACCGAGGGCGACACTTTCGAGCTGTTCTTAGGCCGCGGTCCGAACGTCGGTTGCTCGTACGTCTTCTCGCGTGGTCAATCCAACAAGTACACAGCCAGTCTTTCGTCTCCCGCTTGGTGCGTTCCATCGCAATGCAGCTTCGATCTGAAGGTAACTGGTGGAATGGTCCTGGCCTATGTGCCAACGGACTCACGGTTGACCGCTACGGTCACCGGGCTGAGGTTTTTCTCAAGCAGTTCGGGCGCCCGCTCCGGGAGCGCCAGTGCACTAGGTGGAGCCAAGGGCCCAGGTGGATTCTGTTGGTTTCTCGTGAATTGGGAGAAGACAGCAAATGTGGGTTGGCTGCTGACCAACCCAACCTCGAGTTCCGTGCACGTGCGCGGAACCACGACGGCCAACAGCCTCGTCGGCATGGCGTTCGAGATCCCTCAGGGCTTTCGGCTCAGTCAGTATCGAATGCTCGCGCTCGACGCGACCGTCTCGAATGGCACGTCGCAAGGGACTTCGGCCTTTTTGGTTCAGGCGGTGAAATTGACCCAAGGTCGAGGTTGGGTGCTGCAAGGCGACGGCACCCGACAGCCGTACCGCATCGATTTGACTCAACCCGCGTACAGCTTCGGATCGACGAATGGCAGTCCGTTGAGTCTGGACGATGTAACGCGGATCGAATTTGTACCGCAAGTCAACGGAGCCGCGGTGACAATCGACGCGCTGGTCCAGGGGATCGAATTTCAACCCTAAGGCTGTCTTGCTTGGAAGACTATTTTAGTTGGTACGCAATGCCAAGGTAGAGTTGGTACTGCATTTGCGCCGGACGAAACAACGGTGCCATATTTTCGATGACGAATTGCCAGTGGGTGGTCGGAATCGCCAGATCCACTCCTAATTCCGCTGTGAACCGTGGAGTGAACTCGTAGCGTGGGTTTAGTCCCAATAGGGCGCTGGGGATCCAGCGATAGATGGTGTAGGTGACGGCGTTGCCGTAGCCGTAGGTGACGAGGTCGTCACCGTGAACAAAGGCACTTGCGCGGACCAATGCGAGCTGCACTCCGGCGCAACCGCTCAAGTGAAAGTGGTGCCCGCCGGATTCGATGCAGGCTCGCGCTTGGGCACCAAACGCTCTAAACGACGCGCCAATGCCGGTCGTGAACGCCGCGCTCGTGCCCTGAGTGACATAGGTGGTCAACACGAAGCTCGCCGAATCGCCGAAGGTTCGCTGTCTGACGCCCAGGCCAAGCCAGGCAGTGGACGTTGGTAGCGAGCCCATTTCGTACCCAACGCGCGACAACAGTTCGAGCGGAGTTGGTCCGACTGTCGATTGGGGCGTCTGGCCGGACACGTCTAGCTCGCGCCTTGGCGAAGCCGGCGCGCTTGGCGGGGTGTTCCGCCCATGATCGTAGTTTCGATGGTCCGGTGATTTGCCGGAATTCAATGGGACTTTGGCGCCGACGTCCTGTTGCTCTGGTGTCGAGGCAACAGCGGATTCATCGCCAGGCAAATCAAGCGCCGCGTCGGGGTTGGCGGCCAGCGCGATGATCAAAGAACTTGCGCGTGCCAGCTGCGAGCAGTTGTCCGCGGTGAGGGTGCGATGCCCGGTCGCCGAACCCGAAAGTTCGATAACGACCTTCCATCGTTGGTCGGGCATCTGCGTTACGCTCGCACGAGCCTCAAGCGCTTCTCCTTGATTGGCGCCGGCCAGTCGTCGAGTATCCCTCAACACAGTGTCAACCGATGGGCAGCCCGGCGGTGCCGACCAATTGAGCTGCAGAGCCAGAGCTCGGGGCGCGAATGCCGTCATACAAAGGACCGTCGCAATGCAAGATCGGCCGAATGAGTACGACACGCAGGCGACAGACTACTCGCCCGGCAACTGGCAGGCGATGCGAATTCGCTTCGACAAGACAGAATTCGGCACCAAGCGCAGGTAGCTTCTGGCCGCCTTCCGGCCATCGTTGAGTCGGCCCGCTTGGCAGAGCGCCACAGTGCGCACGCCGGAACGCTCGAGGGCGAGGACACCCCCTGGAAAGCGACGAGCGTGCTCGTCCAAGGCGCGCAGGGCCTCCGCGGGCTCGCCCGATTTGAGGGCGTTTTGCGCCTGCCCAATGAGTGCCAACTCGCCTTCGAGCGTGCTGGACGAAACGTGTCCGTTCGATTTTGCCCCACTGGCGCGAGATTTTTGCACCGAATCGCGCTCCGTATTCTCGGGCGCGAGCTGTTCGAATTGAGAATCGGCTTTGGGCGACTCCTGTTCGCGAACCGCCGAAACCACGCTCAAAGGTTCGGGTGCGTGCTGATTTCGCGGCTGAAATTCCGTGACGTTTGGCGCGGTGAGGAAGAGGGCTTCGGGCTTTGCATACCACGTCCCTGCGACCCCAGCGCCGACCAAACACGACACCAACAGGATCCCCTTGCCCCAATTCCCGAGGACACCGAGCCGCATGGCCCAGGACGTCCTGGTGGCAGTCAAGAGCGCGGCTGAGGCGCCGACACCAACGGCGACTTTAATGCCAATGGCGTCCCTGACCCGCCGCATGTCTTCGTCGGAAGGTGCATCTGACTTCCGCAGCAGCTCAATCAGCTGCATGTCCGGTGACTCGATGCGACTCATTCGGTCCTCCAGTTGTCGCGGATGCGGATCCGGTTGGCCGCAGCCGTGAACTCCTTGCGCGCAGTCCGCAAGCGCGCTGACACGGTATTGACATTGATTTGGAGCGCCTCGGCTGCGTCGACGACCGACCACTGCTCAAGCTCCACTAGAACGAAGACCTCGCGCTTTTCTTCGCCAAGGTCATTGAGGATTTTGTGTGCGATGCGCAGGGCTTGAACGTTCGAAACCAGCTCGTAAGGGTTGTCTTCTGCCGAACCTATGTCGTCGGCATCGATCGTGTCGCCGCCGCTGCGTACGGCAGGGCTCTTGCGAGCCAATGAGCGACGATGCATTCGGACGCTATTCTGCAGAATTCCGAAAACCCAGGTCTTTACTGAGCCGCGACCAGCAAAACCAGGCAGCCCCTTATGCACGGCGACGAACACCTCTTGGCAGACGTCGTCGAGTGCCGAGCCTTCGATGCCGAAGCGCCGCGCCGTTCGCCAAACGAAGGCGAACAAATCCGCATAGACCGATTCGAAGGTCAATTCGGTCACAAGTTCGGAATGCTCTGGGAATGGCGCAATGGCCACGGCGCGCATGGATGCTGTGGGTCTGTTGCCATGACCGATGCAAACCGTGAACAAAGATTATCGAGCAGGGGCTGGTTCAGGGCAATCTTTTGACACCAGGCGACCTCGAAGGGAAGGGGATACCAGTTGAAGCAAGCGATTGCTCAGTGCCGAGGAAGCCGCTCAGCCGGTCTGCTGCTCGGGAGCAGCATGAATGGCTTCCAACGGAGCAGCAGCATGCCGAGCGGGCGTTCGAACTGGCCACGCGAATCCTTGGAATTCGTGTCTCGGCAGCGTGCGGCCGTTGGTGCCATCGGTTAGGCTTGGGCGCCTTGCGGATCCATGCATTGCCGTTGTTTCGAACTTGGTGTCCAGTTTGGACGCGTTGATGTCGAAGTGGCAGCCGATCCCAGGCCAAAGCGTGGCCGTATTGTGCCGCAGAAGTGAGCCAAAATGTCGTCCGTGGTCATCGTAGGCGCCCAGTGGGGCGACGAGGGGAAGGGGAAAATCGTCGACATCTACACCGAGGCAGCCGAAGTCGTCGTCCGGTATGCCGGTGGGCCCAATGCCGGCCATACACTCGTCGTAGGCGACGAAAAAATCGTTGTGCGCCTGCTGCCGAGTGGTGTGCTGCGTGAGAACACGTGGTGCGTGCTCGGACAAGGGATGGTGGTCGATCCGGCGGTGCTACTGGCCGAGATCGACGAACTCGATCGACGTGGGCGGCGCGGCATTGAGCAGCGGCTTTGGCTGAGCGATCGAGCGCACCTGATTTTGCCCTATCATATTTTGGTGGATAGTTTGAGAGAAGCCAGCGCGGCCAGCGACAAGGCGATCGGCACCACGAAGAAGGGGATCGGTCCGACCTACGAAGACAAGGCGCGGCGCACCGGAATTCGCGCTGGCGATTTGCGCGATGAGGCTCGACTGCGCGACCTTCTCGCTCAGGCGATAGCCGCTTGGGCTCCGGTGATTGTTGCCTTGGGCGGCGAAGTCCCCAAGGTGGAAAGTGTCGTAGCGCCCTTGCTGAAGCAAGCTGAACGGCTCGTTCCGCTGCTCGACAACGTGAGTCTCCGCGTGGACCAGGCGCTGCGAAGTGGCAAACGGGTGCTGTTCGAGGGTGCCCAAGGAACGCTGCTTGACATCGATCACGGTACGTATCCTTTTGTCACTTCGAGTTCGGCTGTGGCGGGTGGTGCGGCGATCGGTTGTGGGATTGGTCCAAACCGGATCAAGAGTGTTGTGGGAATCACCAAGGCATATACGACGCGAGTGGGCGCCGGGCCCTTCCCGACGGAACTTGACGACAAGTACGGTGAGCACCTGCGCGTGGTTGGGGCCGAGTTCGGAAGCGTGACGGGTCGGCCGCGACGCACCGGGTGGCTCGACCTGCCTGCGCTACGCTACGCTGCGCGAGTCAATGGTTTCGACGGCCTCGCATTGACCAAACTCGACGTTCTGACAGGGCTTGACCGTGTTCGGGTGTGTGTGGCGTACGCTACACCGCAGGGGCGTACCGAGGAATTCCCCATCGACGACATCGATGTTCCTGGTCGTGTTCAACCGATCTTCGAGGAGTTCGACGGGTGGAGCGAGTCGATCGGTGAAGCGCGTTCGATCGCAGAATTGCCCAAGGCAACGCGCAACTACCTCGACTACATTGCGAAAGCAGTCAACGTGCCGGCGTGGCTCGTCAGCGTTGGTCCTCGACGTAGTGAGACGATCGTGCTGCACCAGCCCTTGACTGAAAAGACAGTGTAGTCGGGGCGGCGTAAAAATCGCTTCAGTCTCGCGCGTTACCGACTAGGCCAATTGCCGCAGCGATTGGCCTAGTAACGGATGGGGACTCGGGCGCGCTAGGTCGGTCTGTGGCCCGAGGGTTCGTGCAGCCAACAGCAGGATGCAACCCAACGCCATGGCGATAGCCGTTGGTAGATCTCCAAGGACGCGCAGCGCTGTCCAGAAGCTGTTGCCGGCGATGAAGAACATCGCGCAAAGAGCGACAGCACGCAGCAACATGCACAGGCTGAGGCCAATCAGTACACGGCGTTCGACCTCAGCCGACAGACGTGCGCTGAGCGCATAAGCGACGAGCCACGCACCCAAAGCGTACTTGTAGACGAGCGCGATGCCAACGACGTACGCAGATATCGAAGGGTCGTTGAACGCGGCCGCACCCCAGTCCAGGCCACCGAACTCGAGACCATCTTGTAGCCCCATGCGTAGCGCAAACATGAGTGAGAATCCGAACAAGAGCGCCATCAGCAGGTCAGCGCGACCGAACTCGATTTGGGGCTTTTCCGCGAGCCTAGTGCCGAAGATCCATGCTGCGCTGACCGTGGCGATCAACGGAACCGTCTCAATCTCGCGGGCCACCCAGAGCAGACCGAATACCCCAAATGCGATCGCCCAAGCAGGTCGGTGGCGTACCACCGCCCATGCCAGTGCTGCGATACCAAGGCACCACGCGCCGCGACCGATGACTGGCCCCACGACAGGGCGCAACCACACTGGTATCACGCCAATCACCAAAAGCAGCACCAGGCCGCGCCAAGATACGCCGAGTTTCGGTCGGAGCCAGAGGGTGAACAGCGCCGCGAACATCGAAACGACTGCGCGACGCCCAAGGTCACTGCTGAGCATTGAGCTATAGGTGGAATTCTCGTGCAGCGCCACCGGGACGAGAGCCAGCACCGCAACGCTGAACCAACAGCGCTCGCCGAGTGTCGTACCAAACCAGGTGCCTTGCTGTGGAGCCAGATTCGAGAGTCGCCGAGCGAACAGGGCGTAGGTTAGGCCAACGACCGCAGTGACGACGATTGCCTGCGGTCGGGTATCGGCAGGGTAACTTACAGCAAGGGCTGCTGGAAGCAGCGCGGAATAGGGGTACAAGCGCTCGAATGCTTGCGCGATGCGCTTGGGGGCAATCAGCAGCGCCAGCAGGACGGCATTGCTGAGGACGAACAGCAGGGCTCGCACGACATTGGGCCAGATCCCTGGCAGCTTCTCGACGCCGGCAACGAGCCCAACAGTGGCGACGAGCAACCCCACGCCCAGCGATATTACGCGCCATCCGACGTGGGGCAGCAGTATGTAAATCGACAGGCCGCCCAAGACAGCAATCAGCAGCATCCAAAAATCAGCACGGTTCGACCCGAGACCGACCATATCGGACACTGCAGCGTCGGCGATGGCAACAGCGAGGCGCGCAGAGTCTGAGGATGCCGAGGAGCATGGCGTTTGGTCGCTCTGAATCGCTCCTGGTTGCGCACCAACACGGGCAGCATAAGCCACGACTCGGTTTGCATTTTTGCACGCAATATCCGCTTTCGTTGCCGCACTTACCTTGAGCCATTCTTCGATCGCGGCACCGGTACCGTGTGCAGGCGGTGCGACGCCGAGCAGCAGTGGAAGTGTCACGGATAGTTCGAGTTGATCGAGCCGACGCTCGAGTGCAACGCCTGGTGCAATGCCCGGACCGTAGGCGTAGATGGGTGAGCGACGCTGAATGTCCGCGTCGCTGCCGTGGGTCCCGGAATCCGCCGCGCCATGATCGCTGGTGACCACCACGGTCCACGTGGCGTCAAATTCGGCCAAGAACGCGGCCAGCTTCTGGTCGAAGCCATGAATGTGTCGAGCATAGCGCTCGGATGTCACGCGGTACGCGTGCCCCTGGTGGTCGGGGGTCACGAAGTGTGCCACGAGAAAATCGGGCAGCTCTTGCCGAAATTTCCGCACGTTCTCGAAGGTAATTGGATTGAAGTCGACGTCAATCGCGACCCCTTCCGGATCGGTCGCATAACGCTCTAGCCAATTTGAATACAATTGTGGCCAAGCGGCATCACCGACCGTCATCAGACGTAGCCCTGACGTCTTGGCATTGGCAAGCCACGAATTCTGCCGCGCCGGCTCGGCGTGGAGATTGCGTATGACTTGCTCCAGGTGGCCGCGTTGGCCCGTGCCAATTGCCATCACGGCGCTGCTCGTCATCGACACAGGGCCAGCCCAAATCTCGCCGTGGCTATGGGTTCGCATAGCTTCCGCGAACAACGGCATGCGCTTGGGATCGGTGGCAATGTCGTAGCGAAGGCCATCCACGATCACCAACAACACACGCTGGGCCATCCTAGGTGCCAACGGCGGACCGGGCACGATGTCTGTCGGTGCCGGCGGCGGGGCCGAGGCACCAAGAACGCCGTACACGACCGACAGCGCAAACAACGGAAACAGCACGAGGAGTAGGATGAGCTTGCGTTTGAACGATGCACCTGAAGCCGGAACGGTGCCGGGGTTGCCTTGCGGATTTCGGGCTTTCTGGTTGGTGCGGTGCGGCGACATCGTTTTGAAGCAAATGCAATGGATCAGTGCAGGATTTCGGCAGTAGGCTTCGCGTGCAAGGGCTGTGCCTAGCAGCTAGTGCGCGAAATGCCGCAAGAATGGCGACTTCGGGGGCAATGCCCGACCGAATGTAGCCATTTCGGCGCCCTATCGGCCTACTTGAAGTGCCGCGGAGCAACAGCCTTCCCGATGGAGCGGGACTGGTTGAGTCGCTCGCTCGGCGCGCTGCGGAACGACCTAGCTTTTCAGCGATTGCGCAAGGGAACAGCAGTCCGCTTGACTGGCCAATTACCATTCACTAGCTGGTCGCGAGTCTTGCATCGCCGTGCGATGGGGCAACTAGGACGGGAAGCTGCGCAGCGTTGACCAGCAGTGGCCCGGTCACGTTTTTGACATGGCCTTCCGATAGTAGACTAGACGGGTCACTTTCAAGGAGTAGAAAGTTGATGGTCAGTACGCTGCCGGTCGGGGTCCGATAGCAGATTCATCGAGCTTTCACTGGGAACTCGCTGTGTCTGGCGAAACCAAAGGGCGGAGCCGTTGCGGTGTATTCACAGTGCCCGAGGCGCTCCGCGGACATATTCCGAGGGGCGCTTTTGGGAGGAACGAACGTACACCAAACACGGCCCCTCATTGTCGACAGAACTACTGCTGGAAACTTGAAGCGGCCGACGTTGACAAAGGAAGTTATTTCGATGCGATCCTACTTGGTCGGCACTGGTCGAACGGTTCTCTGTCTGCTTCCTCTGCTTGGTTGGACGGCCTGCGCGTCGCAGTCGGTTGGTAGCCGTCCGCTTGTAATTCAGCCGACCGCCACTCCGACAGCAAGATCGCAGCTGCCGGTGAGGCGAGTTCGCATTTACGAGTCGGGCGTTGCGGAATTCGAACGCTCGGGTCAGTTGCACGCCGCGACTACCGCGCTCCCGATCCCGGAGTCTGATATCGACGACGTGTTGCGAACGTTGGTGATTCGTCGTGGCGTAAACTTAGTGCGCGCGTATTCCGCAAGTTTCGACACGGTTAGCTTAGCAAGAGTCACTCGCACCAGGGCAAATTTGCCGACCGAGTCCAAGCCTGGTTCTGAGTATGCCGAATTTGTGCAAAGCTTGAAGGGAGAGAGTATCGAACTCTCGGTTCAAGGCACACGGTTGCGTGGGCGGCTCATAGAACTTGCACCAATCGAACAGACTGCAAAAATTGACGAGGGCGACGCTGAAGATGCCAAGCCAGGCAGGGTCAAAGGCAAGCCGGCATCTGCCACAACGTCCGACAAGTCGAAGCAGTTCGACTGGCGAACATTCGAACTTACACTCCTTTTGGAAAACGGTGCAATCGAGCGACTCTACGCGGACAAAGTAGAGTGGCTGCGGCCGCTCGATCCCGTAATAATGGCGCGCCTCGATAGCGCGGTTGCGGCCACATCGGGGCGCGCTCACGAAAGAACACGAGTCCTCGAGATCGCCAGCGACAGCGCCGAACCCATCAGCCTCACGTATGTTGCTGAATCCCCGGTAGCACGAATCACCTATCGACTTCATGCCGGCCAGAGCGGCGAAACGAACAGGCTCCAGGGGCTGGCGTTGGTACACAACGCCACTGACGAGCCGTGGGGATCCGTTGCGATCGAGATTTCCAACGATGACCTGGACTCCAACATCGTGCCGTTCAGCGCGCCGCGCTACTGGGACCGTCCATTGCACGCGACGCCCGAGAGTAAGGCAAATGTGATGAGGCAATTGAATCAGGCGACCGCCGATTCCTTGCTCGATTCTGGCAATGATTCGAGAGCGGCCGCGGGTGACAACGATTCAACGCCGAAAATGCGCACATATCCCAATACGAACACGCCGAGTCAGCCAAACCATCGGAGCCGGGTTGCCCGGCAGGGCCATACAGCCTACACCTACGCGGTATCGACAAATCCGTCTATTGGTGCGCGTTCGTCGGCTTTGCTTCCGTTCCTGGAGGCCGAAGTCAAGGTCGAACGCGGCGTGTGGTTTGGGCGAAATTCGAACGTGGGACGTTCTGTCGTTCGCGTTCAAAATACGACGTCTCGGCCCTTGCCAGCTGGCATGGTTTCCGTTTTCGATGCTGGACACTTCGTTGGTGAGACGGAGATGTCGCAGCTCGAGTCAGGTCGATTCGGTTACTTTGACTATGCCAATGAACTCAAGTTGGCACTCACCAAAATGAGTGAAGCATCACCTGCAGCAGCTTATCGCGGTATCGTTTGGTCAGGTGATTCACTGCACATGCAAGTTTCCGAGCACCTTGAGCGAACGGTCGAGTTTACAAATGCGAGCGATCGAGACCAGACAGCGTTCTTATCCATCGACGTTAGCAACGGTGCGGTCGTGAAAGGGGGCGATGGCCTTGACACGGACTACGCCGGGCGCCCCATCGTTGTCGCGGTGAAGGTACCTGCGAATGGGCACGTGGAGCGCACCATTACGGTTGAGCAAGAGCGTGAGGACGAAACGGATGTTAGCAATCTAGAGAGCGATACGCTCACACAGTTTGCGGAGCAGCCGGGTGTGCCAGCTGCAATTCGCTCCGTGCTAGACGAAGGCGTGAAGCTCCTCAAGGCGAGCAAAGCGATGTCGGAGCGCAAGGAGCAGCTTGAGGCGACGGATGCGCAACTGGTGGAATCGAGTTCTCGTCTGTCGATTGCGGACGCGTCAGCTCCTCCAGGCATCGTTGCGCGTTTCCTCCAGATCGAGGTGCAACGCTCTGAATTGCAGAAGCAGACTGCAGCGCTTGACAAGTTGATTGAACGACAGCTTCCGCTACTGAGGAAGGTGATGAGCAGGTTGCCGCAGAAATAGCCTGTCTGTGGTGAGGGAACGAGAGCATGATGCTTGGCATGCCTGAAGCTACCGCAGTTTGGGGCATCCCCGCGCCGCCTCGACGACGAGTGCGGACAGCGCTTCAGGCTGGCGATTTGGCATGCTCCCGAACGCGAACGACACGGCTTTCCCCGGGCGCTCGAGATTTGCTCAACTAAGCAGGCCAAGCGTGCTGGCGAATTCGGTTGGCCTGGCTACGAGATTGCCGTTGCGTACCTTCAGCGATCGGGGGCGTGCCTGGACGCTTCCAAATCGAGAATGACGGACAGCGGCCTCTTATCCCCAGAAATCAAGAACTTCGCGATTGACCGAGACCCCTTCACCGCCGCGCCCGGAAACGATGCGCTATAGTCGGCTGGATGAGTCCAATTCTCTCGATTTCCAAGCTGACCAAGGCCTACGGTTCGGGAATGGTCGCGCTGAAGGATGTCGACCTGTCAATTCACAGGGGTGAGATTTTCGCCTTACTTGGTCCAAACGGCGCAGGCAAAACGACACTGATCAATATCGTCTGCGGTATCGTGACGCCAACGAGTGGCATCGTCACCGTTGACGGCTACGACATCCAACGTGATTATCGGGCGACCCGATCGAAGATTGGGCTTGTTCCCCAAGAGCTACTGACGGATGCCTTCGAGACCGTGTGGGATACTGTGACTTTCAGCCGCGGACTTTTTGGTTGCGGGCCAGACCGGGCGTACATCGAAAGACTCCTGCGCGACCTATCGCTTGCGGACAAACAGAAAGAGAAGATCATGCGCCTTTCAGGCGGCATGAAGCGACGCGTGATGATCGCCAAAGCCTTGTCGCACGAGCCCCAAGTCCTATTTCTAGACGAACCGACGGCGGGCGTCGACGTGGAGTTGCGGCGGGACATGTGGGCTCTCGTCAGGGGCCTCCGCGACAAGGGCGTTACCGTGATCTTGACCACCCACTACATCGAAGAAGCCGAAGAGATGGCGGATCGCATCGGGATCATTTCGAAAGGCGAGCTCATTGTGGTTGAGGAAAAGACCAAATTGATTCAGAAACTCGGAAAACGCCAGCTTACGTTGACCCTTCACGAACCCGTGACGGCATTGCCCGCCGAGCTCGCGGGGTACTCCCTGACCCTAAACGGCCACGGTCACGAGCTACAGTTCACCTTCGACGCCAACGACGGGCATACCGATATCCCGTCTCTTCTTCGCCGACTGTCCGACTTAGGGATCGGCTTCAAAGACCTCAATACGCACGAAAGTTCCCTCGAGGAGATATTCGTCAGCCTCGTCAGTGAACGCTCCCGAGCCCAGTCATGAACCGAATACACTTCAATCGCTATGGTGTATGGGCCATCTACCGCTTCGAGATGGCTCGATTCATTCGCACTATCGTGCAAAGCCTTGTAACACCGGTCATTACCACATCCTTGTATTTTGTGGTTTTCGGCTCAGCCATTGGTTCGCGCATGTCAACGGTTGGCGGGGTCAAGTATGGCGCATTCATCGTGCCTGGTCTCATCATGTTGTCGCTATTCACCCAGAGCATTTCAAACGCGTCGTTCGGAATCTACTTTCCGAAATTCACTGGGACAATCTACGAATTGCTGTCTGCACCAATTTCTTTCCTAGAAATGGTGATCGGCTATGTCGGAGCCGCAGCGACCAAGTCCATCCTACTCGGCCTGACTATTTTGGCGACGGCAGCCTGTTTCGTGCCGGTACAGATCCTCCATCCGTGGTGGATGCTTTCATTTCTACTGCTCACGTCGGCGAGCTTCAGCCTCGTCGGATTCGTCATTGGCATCTGGGCCAAGGGGTTCGAGCAGCTCCAGTTTATTCCGATGTTGATCGTGACCCCATTGACCTTTTTGGGTGGCGCTTTCTACTCGATCGACATGCTTCCTGGGCGCTGGCAAACCGTCGCACTATTCAACCCAGTCGTCTATCTGATTAGCGGCTTTCGCTGGAGCTTTTATGGCACCTCGGATGTCTCGGTTGGCGTTAGCTTGAGTATGACTGTGGGCCTTCTGCTTTTACTGCTGCTCGCGGTCTGGTGGATGGTAAAGACAGGGTACAGGTTGAAGAATTAGGCGAGATAGTCTCCGCGGATGCTTAATCGAGTCTGCCGCAAAAACAGACGTGTCGTGCAGCATTGTTCTAGTCGATAGCCAGTCATGACCACGGTCGAGCTCTTGGCTCGGATCGCTGAAATAGTGCTGGCATGTCGCGGCGAAGCGCTTGAACTCTGTGGGGACGGAGAGCGCCAATCGCGACTTCAGTCGCGGCGCACTTACCTCGAAGACGAGGACAACACCATCGACTCTGACGCCAGCTTCGTGCGATCCCTTCGAATCGTCCCCAAGCCCCGATGAAAATCGCGACAAGTTCGAAGCCCACAGCGTGTACATCGAAAACAACGACTACTGCATGCGCCGCAGCACGATGCGCCTTCGAGGACTGCCGATTGGCAGCGGCGTGACCGAAAGCGCCTGCAAGACAATGGTGAACATGCGAGTCGCCAACATCAATAACCCTGTTTCAGCTGCCTAGACCCAAAGCCTCGTGGCTGGAACAGACCCGGTGGAGGCAGCCTCAGAAGGGTTCTGATTCGATGTCAGAGGTGCCCGGAAGGGTACTAAGGGGTCAAGCCGGAGTTGACGAGTCCACGCAGTGACTCTGAGGCCTACGGTCCCCGCGAAGCGAGGAGGTCCGAAGGACCTTGTGGTTTCCTGTCTCTCCGCTGACTAAGCGCTGCCTCGGAATGGCACCGGAAAGCGGAGTCTCCGCGCAGCGTTGCGGCGTGACCGCGCCTGTGGGCAAGGCAGAAATGGGACTCTGCCTTGCCGAGAGCTGACCGGTTCCGTCGCCTACCCAGGGCATACGCGATACGATAGATCCTTGTCTTGGGATGATTTTCTACCCCAGTATCGCGGAGGAATTCATCCTGTACTGCAGGTACTCAATCCCTATGATGAACAACTCGGTCATTCGCCGAGTTAGTGCGCACTTGCTGGTGAAAGCAGAGGAATCGCCATGAACGGACTTCTTGTATCAATTCCGGCCATTGCTTTGGCGCATTTGGCACTGGGCTGCAGCTCTTCGAACCAGAGTGGGAGCGATAGAGCGCCCCGTCTCGGTGCTGGTGGCGGAACACCAAATGGTACCGTCGAAGCAACGTCGGGCGGGCGCGCCTCTGGGAGCGGCGCGACTGAAGGCCCGACCGGCGGCGTATTGCAGAGTGCAAGCGGAAGCGGCAGTTCCAATACAGGGGGTGCTGGCGGAACGAAGTCGAATACCGGTGGTGCGACGACGAGCAGTGGCGGCGCTACGAAGGGTAGCGGCGGCGCTCCCAGCGCGACTGGGGGCGTCATGGCCGGCAGCAGTTCGGTGCCCAGTCCGAAAAATGACTTCACAGAAAAGGTAGGCAGTGTGTCCTTTGACATGGTGTACGTGCCGGGCGGCACATTTACCATAGGGTGCGAAAGCGCTAGCTGCCCGGCTGATACAAAGCCCGTGTCGGGCGTGAAAGTCAGCAGCTATCTGATCGGGAAAACCGAGGTGACGACAGCCCTGTGGAATGTCGTGATGGGCACCAGTTCCGGCGGCGCTAGCAGCTCCGCCACGAGCATCACCTGGTATGACGCCATGGCATTCGCCTGCAAGCTAAGCCAGACGACAGGCACGAAGTATCGCATGATGACCGAGGCTGAGTTTGAGTACGCGGCAAAGAATCACCTGAGCAGCTTGGAGAAAGTCGGCACCGGGGAAGAATGGGCATACAACTCTTGGAACCTCACGCATATGGGCGGAACTGATCCCGTAGGGCCGAATAGCGGACAACACACGCAGAAAACGCGGCGAGATGCGCAGGGAACCGTCGACAACATAACAGGGCGCCTCATCCGTTCAATCGACGGCATAGGTCCCGCGTTACGTCTGACCATCTCGACTGAGATGGACTTCCCACCCAGTTATGTTCCGCCGTGCGATATCCACGCCCCGGAGCTCGGCGCCGAACCAGCGAATTCTTACCGCGACCCGCGGTGGGTCACAGGCAGCGACGCGCATTGGACGACGGGTTCGATAGCGATAGGCAGTTTTGATCTCAGGGTTTGGGAAGACGGTACCGCGAGATTAGGTACCACGAACGGTCAATGGTTCACCTCAAACAACATCGCCTTCGTGTTTGTTCCGAGTTCAGGGACTAGCAAGAAATTCCCGTACATCTTTCTTGATGCGACACAAGGGTCGCTTCTTTCCGATACGAGTTTCATGAGCGGCGGTTTTATTGGGAGGATATTGAAGGAATCGGCGACCAACTACGCCGAACCCACCATATCCGCCCTGAAGAGCGGCGACGAATTGGCCGCGGCGGCGGGGGATAACTATAAGATGGTCGACATGGTCAACATCCCTGAGTCGGCGAAACAACAGGATGCGCGGCTACTCGACGGGACGGACCAGGGATGGTTCCAGGACAACACCAGTGCTGGCGGTTTGCACCACTACAGAAAAGACGTAGACCTTGACGAATTCCGGTTCACCGTGAATCAGGGGTCGGCGACCATGCTCGCCAATGGCAAGTGGTTCACGGTCAACAACACCTTCCTGCGCGTAGCGCACTCAACCGGATATACAACCGACTATCTGTACGCAGTAGACGCGGATGGGACCTTCTATCACGACTCTTACCAGGCGTATGAGCGCGCTGACTTCAGGATGTTCAAGAAGAAGGCCAACAGCGATACCTTCCCTGCCAGCTGCGGCAGCCAGTGCAGCAGCGAGATCCCAAAGGGTCAAAAAGCTTCGCTTTATTCCAGCCTGGAAAACGGCAAATCGACGTTTGTACCGGCACCGTGCCCAACGGGTGGTTGCAAGTAGACTACCCAGCCCGGCGAGATTGAGTCGCCCAGACGTGCTGGCATTGGGGCTAAGCGCGCCAGTGAAGTCGCTAGCTCCTGGCGACCGCTGTGCCAAACGCGAAGTGGTCGGTCGAGCCGGCCCCTTCCGCGCTGCCCGGGCCCCGCGCCTGTGGCAGGCATCGGCTCGCCACAGGCGAATCAGTGGGTGTCAGGCATGCATCGCGCATGCAGCCCGTGCCCAAAGCGACTTCCTGTCCCTGGCGCCGCACTGGCCGTGACTCTGTTGCCTCGGCTACGCGCGCGCTCGAGAAGCCTGACTATTCTTGCATGAATTATCGCTGCAACACGAAGACCGCTGGTGCAATTGGCTCCGAGTGCCGGTCGCGGCAACACCCGCCGCGGGCGCCTAGGGCCAGGTGCGGGCGCAATCTCGAAGGACGCCGACACCGATCAACCGAAATGAAAAGCTGAAAGACGGCAGCTGAGAATCGTGCCGCGCCATGCAACGGTAGCGCGGTCGGTGCCCGCTGCACCGGCAATGACCATCAGCGGCAGAAGGTGCTCTTCACGCGGATGAGCCGCGCGTGCCGAAGGTGCATCTGACCAGTTCTTGAGCCGTCGATCGCGCTCGGCATTTTCTAGCGGCACACTTTCGACCAGCCAGTCGTCGAATTGCTTACTTATCGCCTGTCCCGGTGCACCAAAGGCGCGCAAATTGTGAAACGTCATGCCACTGCCGATGATGAGGACTCCTTCGTCGCGCAGTGGCTCCAACGCGCGACCGAGCGCCAAATGTTCACTCGGATCGAGCGAGCGAACGAGCGATAGCTGCAAGGTCGGAATGTGTGCCTCGGGGTATGTCAACTTCAGTGGGACGAAGGTACCGTGATCGAACCCTCGATGCGGCTCTTCGGCACTCGGGAAGCCCGCCCTGGCGAGTAGCTCCCGTACCCTTTGGGCGAGCACGGGTTCCCCAGGGGCGGGCCAACTAACTTGGTACGATTCAGGCGGAAACCCGTAGTAATCGTAAAGCATGGGCGGATGCGCCGAGGTCATCAAGGTGGGTACGCGCTCTTCCCAATGCGCTGAAATGACCAGCAACGCCCGCGGTGGAGTCTTGGGCAAATCACGAATCGATCTCAAGTAACCTGACAATACCCGCAATTCCTCCGGATCGCCAATGCCAGTATCAACAAAAGGCCAGGGCCCACCACCATGTGGAAGAAACACGACGGGCATCCGACTGCTAAGTTTGCGACCCACTTCGTCGCTCCCCGATCGAGCGCGACTGCCAGCAGCGCCATTGCCAACACTGCCTACTTCGGCGACACCAGAGGCGACGGCGAGAATCGCGCCCAAGGTCTGCCGGCGGCCGATCGTGCGAAGGGGAGATTGGTCTTGCGTATCGTCCATTGGCAGCGAACCCGAGTCTCGACATAGGACGACGACTTCGGCCTCGCAAGCGGGGCCTCTGCATAGCGGCCACAAGCTCGGACAACTCAACGCAGGTCACGAATGCATTGGGAATCCGGCCAATAACCCGTTGCTGCATGTCAGGTCATCAGAGTTCAGTCTCTTCCGGAAGGGGCGACCTGTGCCAAGTGGACCGCAGCCAAACAGTGCGAGCTTAGGTACCCTCGCTTGATTTGTGGCGGGGAGGTCAAATGGGCAGAATGTTGACGTGCAGTAATTCAGCGATGACGCAGGTGCTGCAGCTCAAGCGCTCTGGTCCAGGATGGTTGCGTCCCGGACAACTGCGCCTTCGACGGCTAGTGAGCTCAGTAGAAGCGGATCGAGTCTCGCATTCCAACCGGGATACCTATCTTCAGTTGGCAGTCACAGCGCAACCCGACTGAGTGGTGCACGTCGACAGGGGGATCTGGCTGCAGGGGATCGGTGTCCCGGTGCAGGGAATCGAACCTGACGACCAGTAGCAGTTCTGCGCGCTACGGGCGGTGCAACTGGTGCTGTCGGCAGAAGTCCCGCACGCAGCCGGCGTGCCGCTGCACGACGCGGTACTCGACCACGTGCAGCCATTGCCTGACACGCAACTTGCCTGGGCGGCAATGCTTCCGCAGGTGTCGTTTGGCGTGCCGCTACAATTACCAGACTCGCTGTACCAAGCACAGCCATAGGACGGCAGGCAAGTGGCGCTCGTCGCATAAGTACTGCATAGCGTCGAGGTGCCGGTGCAGGATCCTACGGGCGCTGTCCAGGTGCAGCCCGGCTGGGTTGCGCAGGTTGTTGAAGTGCGAGACGCGCAAGTGTAGGCCGTACCGCCACAATACGCTGGCGAGCTAACCGCCCAGGTGCAGCCGGGTTGCAGCGCGCAGGTGGCGTTGCTCGCGTGGTAGCTGCAACTGTAGGTCGTCCCCGAACACGCGCCGCCCGGGTTCCAAGTACAGCCTGTCTGCGTTGCGCATGTCGTGGTCGACGTGTTGTAGCTGCAAGGATAGACGGTTCCTGTGCATGCCCCGGTAGCGGTTCCAGCAGTGCACCCCTTCACGTTGGTACAGGTCGTAGCGACGCTGACCGACGATGGACAGGTCGTGTACGCCGGCGTCCCGGTGCAACTCGGCCCGGGCCCGAACGTTTTGGTCGTTACTGGAACGCGCGTGAGTGCCGATTTGCAGCAGATCTTGCCCGAGCAGTCGCTGCTTTGGTCGCAGTACTGCACGGAACAAGTAGCCGAGCAGATCCCGTTGCAGCAGAGCGGCGTGGTTCCGTCGCAGTCGGACGATTGCGTGCAGAGTTGGGGGCAGCTGGTGTAGTTGGCGGCGCTTGGAAGGGTCGTGTTGACGCACAGACCCGGCACAGCCAGGCTGGGTTCGAGCTTCTTCAGGGTCGTGCAGCAAGTTTCGCCGCGCAGATCCGTGGCGCAATCGGTCGACGTCGAGCAAGGTCGAGCGCATTTGTTTGCTGGCACGCAGTAGGGGTGGTCGTAGTTCTTGCAGCAGACGTTGCCGGTTGTACAGTCTGCGTCGGCACTGCAGAGCTTTACAGCAGTGGTTGGCGCGGCACAAACCTTACTCTCGGCAGCAATATCCTGCAGCACACAGGCCAGTCCGGCGCTGCCGTTGCAACGTGAGTCGTCTGCGCAGGTGGTGGGGCAAGCTGTTGCAGCGACGCAGGCCTTGCCGGCACTGCCGAAGTCGCAGCACATCTGGCCGTTGGTCATGTCGCAGTCCTGATCCGAAGAGCAGTCCCTATTGCAGGTCGTCATGCAGGTGCCGCGAATGGTCGTGGTGGAAGCGGTTCCGGCTGAAGCGCCACTGCCCGCGTGGGCGGTCGTCGCTGTGCCACCACTCGAACTACCAGCAGTTCCACCGTCGATCGCGCCAGTAGTCAGAGTTGTCGTTGCGCCGCCTTGTTCCGTGGTTGCGCCGCCTTCGTCGGTCGCCGTTGCTCCACCCGTGTTGCGCGCACCACCTTTGCTGCTCGCACCACCCTTGGTTGTCGTATTGCCGTCCGACTTGTTACCGTCACAGCCAAGCCCAAGACCAAACAATGCAGAGAGGAAGAGGCCGTTGATAAGAATCGAGTGTTTCATATTGGGCTACTCCGTCGGCAAGCCGAACCACGCCAGCCGCGTCGGCAATCGGTCGAATTGAGCCGCTAGATCCCCGCCGCTGTCAAGGGTGACCCCAACGTGAGTACGGTCAGAGCAGAATTCGAGACCCGCGGATGGGGAACTATCTCAGTTGGAGGCTGTCGACGCGAAGATTGCGTGCGATTCGGCAGCGTTTGCCGCCGATATCCACGCCAATGGCGTCAAAGCCGAGAGCGTTCGCTACTGCGAGCAATGTGCCCCGTCCGCAAAAGGGATCGACGATTGTGTTGCAGCTGGTCTCGTCGCGAATGAATCGGCAAGCGACTTCACAGGCCTTCACGCCCATGGCGCGGCTCCACGGCATGTGCCCTGCGTCTGGCAAAACGTCTGGCCCCGGTCGAGTGGGTAGTGTTCGTGGCAAGCGGCTCACGCAGATCATGTGAGAGTAGCTTGGGCGGCCAACGGCGATGGTCAAGGGCGGTCGACGGCAGACGATCTTGTGCCATACGATTGACGCACCCTCGAGTTCGGCGGCCTTCATCACCAGGTAGCCTTTGTCAAACCAAACGCCGTCGATGCGAATATCGCTCTGATAGAAGATGGCGACGCCGTCATCTGCCACCCAACGGATCACCTGACGCGCCACTTCGACGAACCAACTCTGCCAAATCTGCAGATTGAGTTCTGGCAGTTCCGACACATCGGGTAGGGAAGTGACGATACTCGTGGCTGGTGCCGCGGGGTGTTCAGCCATCCACGCCAGGGCATCGGCTTGGTAGACCAAGCGAGTTGGCGACGGTTGGGTTGGCGGGAGCGACAAGCTGGCCCCAGCCTATCGCGCCTTTTGGTTTGGGCAACGCGGCAACAACGCGGTACGGTTTACACGAGCTTCGGGAACTCGAAAAAGCGCTTGGCGTTGTGGTAGCAGATGTCGGCGACCATTTTGCCGACGAGCTCAAGGTCGTTCGGCATAAGGCCACGCGCCATCTCGCCGCCGAGGATGTTGCAGAGGATGCGCCGGAAGTACTCGTGCCGCGGGTACGACAGGAAGCTGCGCGAGTCGGTGAGCATCCCGACAAATTGGCTCAATAGACCCATGTTGGACAGGGCTTCGAGTTGTCGCGTCATGCCGTCCATCTGGTCGAGGAACCACCAGGCAGAGCCATACTGAAGCTTGCCGGCGACTGAGCCGTCCTGGAAATTCCCAATCATCGTGGCCATGAGCTCGTTGTCGCGCGGATTCAGATTGTACAAAATCGTTTTCGCGAGCTTGTTCTCGGTGTCGAGCTTGTTGAGGAACCGGGCGAGCGGACCAGCGAGCTCGAAGTCGCCAATCGAATCGAATCCAGTGTCGGGTCCGAGGGTGCGCAGCATGCGTGTATTGTTGTTGCGCAATGCGCCCAGGTGCAGCTGCTGGACCCAGCCCCGAGATTGGTCCATGACCGCGAGCTCGTACAACACGGCCGACTTGAACTCCAACGCGGCCGAGCCGTTCAATTGTGCCCCGCGCAACAAGGTATCAAAGCATGCGGCTACCTTGATGTCGTTGTAGTCTTCGGCATATACTGTTTCAAGGCCATGGTCGGAGAGGCGACAGCCGTTCTCGTGGAAGTACTCGTGGCGCTTTTGTAGCGCGAAGATGAAGTCGGCGTAGTTGCGAATGCCGGTATTCGCTGCTGTTCCGAGCTTTTCGACGTAGTCGGCGAAAGCAGCAGGGTCTTCGATTGCCATAGCCTTGTCCGGTCGAAATGCCGGGTAGATCTTGGTCGCGAAACTGCCGCTTGCCGCCAGGGCCTGGTGGTGTTTGAGGTCATCGATCGGGTCGTCAGTTGTGCAGACAACCTCTACGTTCATTTGCTTGAGCAACCCCTGGGTCGAAAACTCGGGTGTCGCGAGTTTGGCGTTGCACTCATCCCAGATCGATTGTGCAGTGATGCCATCGAGCAATCGACCATCGATACCAAAGGGGCGCCGGAGCTCGAGGTGAGTCCAGTGGTAGAGGGGATTGCGTAGGGTCTTTGGGACCGTTTGGGCCCATTTCTCGAACTTCTCCCAATCAGAGGCGCTACCAGTAACGAATCGCTCATCCACCCCGGCGGTTCGCATGGCTCGCCACTTGTAATGGTCGCCAGCAAGCCAGATGTGGGTCAGGTTGCGAAAGTTGCGATTCTCCGCGATATCGACCGGGGATAGGTGGCAGTGGTAATCGATGATTGGGAGATTCTTGGCGTACTCGTGATAGAGCCGCTTCGATGGCTCGCTTTCCAGCAGGAAGTCGTCGTGGATGAAATTCGTGGCCATGCGCTTGTTCTCGTTGTCCGACATGGGCCGAGGACACCCGCCGACCCCGACCAATGAAATGACGTTAGTGCAGTGACACTATTTAGACGCTCCAAACTAGCCTGATTGGCTCAGGTTTTGGGCTCGCGAAGTGACCCCGACCATCCTGGTGCCTACATGTGCCTTTTGCCTGGTCGGGCGTTCTGCTGGTATCAATCTCTGTCCTGCGGCGGATCGCGCGCGACGTCTCGAGCATTACCCTGAAGTATCCGGTTCTCGTCCCGCGGCCTTTTATCCGTTCTTTCCTGAGCTACTTCGGCGACAGGCCACGTCTGTAGAGCGGTATCCAGCTGCGAGGGATCCAGTCGCCGAGGTGCTGCAGATGGCTAAAACAACGAGACTTTTCACGATTGCATGGATTTCCCTAGCAGTTTGCGGGCTGATGGTAGCTGCGTGCGACAGCGAAAACCTGCCCGCTCAGCAAGCGCCACAACGGCTAAACCTGGCCGGGGCACCGGTTGATTTTGGCAGCTATGCCGGGACTCCGAACGCCCCGGCTGACTCAGATTGGACGCTCCAGCACCCAATTTGCGGGGTCACCAAGGCTGGCGCTGCGATTGCCAAGGCCGTTCCTTGTACTCCCGACGACGTGCAACAGTGCTTCAAAAAGTGCGGTCCCATCAACACAGGCTACAAGCTTGAGAGCTGTGAGGGCGCAGCCTATTCCGAAAGCAGCATCTGCAATTTCTGGCCCCAGGGCGACTTCAGTTGTTTCCGCATCCCCGAGCCATCAGAAGTTAGTCCGGATTGCCCGGTCGGCGAGGTCAACGCTCCCCGGCACAACGACCCTTGCACGCTGCCACCCTGCGTCGTCTGTGGCGGTAGCACCCGGGAGCAGACCTCGGGTTACCGCGATTCATCCCAGGGGCTGCTGAAGGTCGGCTACTGCGTGTGCCGACCGGCTGAGTACAACGCTGCTGGCGTTGTCACTTCGGCGCAGAAGTGGGCCTGCGCAACCATGGGGACAGCCTGGCCCTGTCCCAACGGGTTTGGTTGTTAGCCGACCAAAGAGTTTGATCTCGCCGCACAGCAGCAGAGACGGAACCGATGTCGAACCAACAGAATTACCTGAAGTCACCTAGGGGCCTCTTCGCGATGTTGCGACCAGGGCAATGGATGGTCGCAGCAGCGACGCTGGTCGGGTTAGTTGCCTGTCAGCCAACCGACGGCACGGACGTCACGCCGTATGAATACCAATGCGCCACAGACCCGGCGATTTCACTGTCCAAGAATAGGGACGACCATTCGTGCGGTTTTGGCGACCCAAATCTACCGAGAGAGCCCAGCTACGACGACATTGCGGTTTGCCAGGAGCTAACAGCCAACAAATCGACTCCTGACGAGGCGGACTTGGACACGTTGCGCGTTCAAGACGCGTTGACAGCCTGCAAGGGCAAGGGTGCAGTAAAGCTCGTTGCAGACGGCTCCAACAATGCGTTCATTACTGGCCATATCGTTGTCCAGTCCGTGATTCTTTGGGTAGATGAGGGCGTTACGCTCTATGCTTCGCGCAATCCGGATGAGTATCAGGGGCCGATGAATAACTGCGGCGTACCGGGCATCAACGATTCGACAGCATGCCAGGACTTTATTTCGGTCAAGTACGATATCCAGGGCATCGTCGGCGAAGGCACGATTGACGGGCAGGGTGGCGAGCCGCTCGTTGGCCGCGATTACTCCTGGTGGGAGCTGTCTGGTGCACTGCGTGCGATCAACGGAAGTACCGGCAATCCGACGCTGATCAACGTTCTGTCCGCGACCACCAGGTTCTTGCTCTATCGCATTCGGCTGGTTGATTCGCCGAAATTCCACGTGAAGATTAGCTCCGCCCCAGTGCGCGGTGTGGCTAATCCGGCATGCAATACTCCAGGTGAGGGGTTCACTGTTTGGGGGGTTACGCTCCAAACTCCATCCAAATGGGTCAATAGCCAGGGTCGGCTCATGTCGCCGCAATATGCCCGCAACACCGACGGAATCGACCCGGGTGCCAATAGCGTTACGTCCTGCGGTGTCATCGCTTGCAACACGATTTCGACTGGTGACGACCATATCGCGATCAAGGGTGGCCATGCCGTGTCAAACCTGGTGATCGCGCACAATCAGTTCGGCACCGGCCACGGCATGTCGATCGGCAGCGAAACCATGGGCGATGCCGTCGATGACACGACGAAGTTGCGGTTGCCAGCCATCGATAACGTCAAAATATACGATTTGACGATTGATGCCGATTCGCGTTGGGTCGGTGAAGACGCGAGTCCAAACGACTTCAACGGTATTCGAATCAAGAGCGATCCAAGCCGAGGCGGTTCCGTCACCAATGTCAGCTACAACGACGTGTGTATGCGTGACATGTACAATTCGATTATTGTCAGCACCAGCTACAATCCACTGTTTTCTGGCATACCCAAGTACATGCCCCAGTTCGGCGCTCTCGAATTTCACGACATTCGCGGCGTGACGTGCATGGCGCAGACCCAAACTGTGGTCTCCATCAGTGGCTATAACGTGGACAACATCACGGGTCCAGTAACGCTCGACAACGTGCACTTCGACAACATCGGTCCTCAGTCAACCTACGCGAGGTTTTCCGATATCGTGATGGGTCCGGGCGATGTGAATTTCGACCTTGCCGGCCTGGGAGCGACGGTCACCAAGGTCGATTCGGACGGTAGAGCTAAGAAGCGGTGCAAGTTCCCAGAGCTTCCCGCCCCCAAGAAGCCCGAAGGATGGGTTTGGTAGTCCGATGCAAATCTCACGATTCAATTCCAGACTGGTTGTGTTACTGGGCCTCCTGGGCCTGGGTGCTGGCTCCGTGAGCGGCTGCGTCAAAGATCTGGCCCCGCGAGATGGAGTCTGCGTGGTCGCGACGCCCGAGCAGGTTGACTGCTCTGTCGACGTACTGGGTGCCACTATTCAGGACCGTGCAAACGTTCCACCGCTCAAGGCGTACGCTTGCTCGGGCACGCTGCGCCCCGATGATAGCCCAACGATTCAAGAGGGCGTCCCCGCCGGGAAGGTCTGTACCGCTCTTGGAAGTGTCGCTGGAGACGCCAGCAAGGTGGGCTACTGCTGCACGGATTACGATACGACCTGTGCCTACAACCCTGTGGCCGATTGCACGTCGGACAAATATGGCTTCCAGTGCCGCGGTTCGCAGCGCCCGGAGACATTCAATCCAACGCTATTTTGTGATCAGGCCACGCTCGATGGCGACCACCTGAACTACTGTTGCCACAACACGACCGACATGTCCGGAAGTTGTGTGGCGACTGCAGGGTGCAATAGCCTGAATCTCTCAGCATGGACCTGCAAGAACCCCGAAGATATTCCGCGGTCTCAGGAGCTGCTGGCAAGCAAGAGTCGCGCGGATACTTTCTACATGACCTGCTCGATGCCTTCTATGAATCCGAACGGGTCATTGTTCTACTGTTGCATGACTACGGGGATCATCGCTGAAGGTGGCACCTGCAATCCGCATTACGGGGTTGAAGGTTGCGCCTCTGGAAGGTTCGGCTGGTCTTGCCTTGGGCCGGATACCCCCGCCGATGACTACCCGGTCATGCATTGCCCGGATCCGGGCGTCAAGGGGATCAGTATGGAAGGCTACGATGCCACGCTCTATTGCTGTGATTTCGTCGCACCGGACTCGGCCGCCACTGGGACTTCAGAGTAGATGGCCGAATGGCGCAGTGGCCACCGTCATTGCAATCAAATTGGCTTGGATGAGTCAAGATTCGGTTTGAGATCTTCGATGGCCACGCACTTTACGCAACGGGTCCTAGCATCCAAAGTATTTTTGAGCTGCGGGCCTGTTCATCGAACGTTAACCTTTGAAACGCCGACGAGGAGACTATGATCATGACACTTACTGCGCGATTAACGTTAGTTGCGGTGACTGCACTGGTTGCGGCTGGGTTTGGGGCTTTGGCTTGTAGCGACTCGAACACGCCGGCCGTGAGCGGATCCGGGACTGGCGGCGCGGCCACCACTCCGAAGGGCGGCGCCACCAGCACCGGCGGCGCGACGACCGTGACCGGGACTGGCGGCGCGACGACCGTGACCGGGACTGGCGGCGCGACGACCGTGACCGGGACTGGCGGCGCGACGACCGTGACCGGGACTGGCGGCGCGACGACTACAACGTCTGCGTCCGGCGGCGCAACGGAAGCTACCGGTGGGGCCACGACAACCGCGGCTGCCGGCGCGCCCGCAACCGGCGCTTGCGACTACCCAACTGACAAGCCGCCGCCACCGGCGAGTGGCACAGAGTGCGTCGCGGGTGAGGCCAAAGGCGGCACTTGCACAACTGAGGGCTTTGTTTGCGTAAAGAGTTGCGGACCCACCAACAGCGGCTGGAAGACGGAAACCTGCACCACTCAAACGGACGGTACGCTCAAATACGCCGAAGTATCTGCCTGTGTCTGGACTCGTACTGACTACAGCATGTGGAAGATCCCGGCGACGATGGATGCCACTTGCCCCGCGGCACCTCAGGCCAGCACGGATTGCACGGTTTCGGGCTGTACGGTTTGTGGCCCGAACTACCTCGACAGCACCAGCACATCGAAGGCTGGCTATTGCATCTGCGTTCCCAGCGCCAACGCCGCTGCGGGCGTCACCGGCAAGTGGAGTTGTGGCACTGCCACGACTGCGTGGCCGTGCCCGGCATCTGCCGGCTGCTCATGAGTAACACCTAGACAGGTTTGGAGTCCGCACGAGGCCCGGTTCGACAGGACCGGGCTGTCTTGCATTTTCAAACCGCCGGGGCAGGCTGGACGCGCGGCCGCAGGTGGATTTTTGTGACCCATTTCCTGGGGCGGTGAACGTCATCAACTCGCACTGCATTCTGCAGAATTCCTACCCAAAGTCGCAGAGGGATGATGGATCGGTCGATAAGAAGTTCAGGCAAGGCGCTCGTGTTCTCGGCAGTAACACTCGCCATCGTTGGGGCCCAAGGCCTTTGCCTGGCGCAGACCGCGCCGGCAAAGCAAACCGACGCGACGGCTCCAGGCCCATCGCCGGCAGTTGCGCCTACGGCACCCGGCCCGGCGACGGGGAGTGAGTCCGTCGTGGGAACAACGACTCAAGGCGGCATTCAGGGGCCATCGGCGGCTGATGCGGCGGCTTCTCTAGCCCTCCCACCCGCACCAGTCGAGGCACAGGCGCCTGCAGTGGTTGCTCCACCGCCAGCCCCGGTTGAAGTGCAGCCCGCAGACATAGACGCCGTCGACGCTCCCGCGCAAGAGTCTTGGTTTGCTCGCCCACCAATTACCGCGACCTACGGTAAGGGGCAGAAGCGCCTGACGCTCACGCTTTTCGGGGTCGTGCAAGCAAGTGCAATTCATGACTCGACTCGTAGCTATGGCGAATCGATTGGCTCCGAACTGGTCGAGCGCAACGACGTTCTTGCCGGCAAGCAGGGGCGGACTCAGTTCTCGTCACGTGGCACGCGGTTGGGGCTGTCGCTCGAATCACCGGACTACGACGGATTTCACACCTTGAGCATGGTCTCCTTCGGCATTGGACCGCAAGCGATCAGTCCGCCTGCGACGACTGAGGGTCGTTACTACAGCACGCCGACGCTGGGCCTCTACCAAGCGTACGTGAAGGTCGAAAACCCGTACGTCGATGTCTTGGCGGGTTTGACTTATGGTCTCTTCGGCTGGCAGAACTACTACTTCCCCTGCACGGCGGAGTACTTTGGTCTGCCGAATCAGACGTTCTCGCGCAACACACAATTGCGCCTCTCACATCGGTTTGGCGAGTTGACGGGGCCAGTGAGTGCTGAGGTGGCAGTTGCTGCAGTGCGGCCTGCGCAGCGCGATGCTGAGTTGCCTGATGGCAATGCTGGTTTGCGCATCGCAGTGAACGGCTGGAAGGGGATCGGTACCGGTGGTGTGTCGAAGACCATCGCCATGCCGCTCTCCTTCGGCGTATCTGGTGTTTTCCGCCAAATCAAGGCGAATGCATTCACGCCACCGCCCGCGCAGAAATCGAATGCCGTCAAGGGCTGGGGTGTATCGTTCGACGCTTACCTCCCGATCATCCCGGCGAAGGATGACTTCGACCGCGGAAATCGGCTGACGCTGACGGGCTCTCTCGTCCTCGGTACCGGCATCGGCGACCTGGTCAATTCCACGGGTGGTGCGATATTCCCGAGGTTGCCCAATCCGGCATTGGTTCAGCCCGCGCCTGTGTACAATGCCAACGTCGATGACGGGATCGTGACCTTTGACACCAAGGGCGTGCTGCACACGATTGACTGGCGCACCATCAATGCGGGCTTTCAGTACTATCTGCCGCCGACGGGCAGGGTATTCATCACCGGCAATATCACCCACTCGTATTCGAAGAACATCGAAGGTCTGTATCCTCGTGGCGGGACAGAAGTGAATCTGTTGACGTTCGTGGCGCGCCAGACGCGTTACTACGATGCGAACCTATTCTTTGACGCAACAGCCACGCTCCGGGTTGGAGCATCGGTGCAATATACGGCGGTCGAGTACATCGACGGTAACAAGCCGCACAACGTGCGCGAGATGCTGCAAGCGTTGTACGTGTTCTAGCCTCGAACGCGTCGAAAAATGGAGGCCCCAACGCGAATTGCGCTAGACGGCGCGCGGGTGGGGCTTCCGCCATTAATGGAAGCAGCGGGCGTGGTCGCGAGCGGCCAAATTCGACCGGGCCCCGCACGTTTCCACAGAAGAAGTGCAGGGCCAGTTGGGGCTGGGTGCGCTTGCCGCAGCTAATCAGGTGGTTTCTTCGACGACTTGCGGGAAGCAAAGGTTGAAAGTCACGCACTCCGGTGCCGGATCCATCAAGCAGATGTCACTTTTCGTCGCCTTGATGCAAGCTTCGAAACTCGACACGGTCAACTCGGTGCAGCCCACCCCGTTTCCAGTTTTGAGCCCAGATTCACATTGTGCCGGCGAAGCCCACAATTGCACCGGGTAACCGACGGTGCAGGTGTTACTGAACCAGGTTCCGGAAATGTAGATCGCGTCTGGCGAGGCACCGGCAACCAATCCGAGAACTGCTTCCAGCCAGCGACACAGCTGGGCTCTGTTGCTAGCATCGAGATTGACGACGATCGCCGTATTGTCCACTCCAGACGTCTCCGTGGCGACAATCGTCGAGCGCCCGGCACTGGAACCCCCAGCACCAGTTGAGCCCCCAGCACCAGTTGAACCACCAGATGCAGCCGTTGTGGTCTTTCTGCCACCCACTGCGCTGCTCTTGCTCCCCCCGACTCCGCTAGCCTCGCCAGAAGTACTGCTACAAGCGATCGCGAGGGACGAGACGGCCATGACGTAGCAGTGGAGATTCTTCATAGAATACCTCATTTACACTCTCTAACCTTTAGCATTTGGGTGCTTTTCGTCAAACGTTCGAACGGCCCAGGTCAACCACTGCGTGCAACACCATCGCGGATTTCGCGGATCAATGCGATCGCGTCTGACACAGTTCTAGAAATGCCTGCGAAGTTCTTGCCCCACATAAGTTCCTTCGTCAGCAAGCAGGAGCCCATGCCGGCGCAAGAGATTCCGGCTTGAAACCAGGCAGTCAGACTTTCCCGCGTCGGAGACACTCCGCCGGTTGGCATGATATCGACCCATGGACAAGGCCCGCGCACGGCCCTAACGAACTCGGGACCGCCCACCTGCTCTCCAGGGAAGATCTTACAGATCTCGACGCCGAGTTGGTGCGCGCGGTGGATCTCGGTCAAAGTGCCGCACCCAGGGCAATAGGGGATTTTGCGACCATTACACAACTTGGCGGTGTCTTCGTCGAGCAGCGGCCCGACTACGAAATTCGCACCCGCGGCGATGTACATGGCCGCGGTTGGCGCGTCGACGATAGAGCCTACCCCCAACACGACCTCTGGCCTATTGAGTTTGCACCAACGCTCGAGTTGGGTGAAGACCTCCACTGCGTGGTCCCCGCGATTGGTAAATTCGATGAGTCGCGCGCCACCGTCGGCGCAGGCAGCGACAACCGCACGCGCAATTTCAAAAACCGGGTCGTAGAAGACCGGAATCAGGCCGATTTGCTTCATCAACACGAGCGTATCGAGTCTTCTGTATCTAGCCACAGGCGGTCCCCTATCGTTCGATTCGCGCACTCGAACCCTTCATCAGTCTCTCAACCTCGGAACGACTCGCCATCGACGTGTCCCCCGGGGTGGACATGGCGAGGGCACCATGGGCCACACCGCAGCGCAAGGCCCAAAGTGGATCTTTGCCCTCGAGCATGCCGTGGATGAACCCGGACGCGAACGAGTCTCCGCCGCCAACGCGGTCGAAAATTTCTACATCGCTCGAGGGTACCTCGAAAAACTCTCCACCGATGTAGCAAATGGCGCCCCAGCCATTGAGCGTCGCCGATTTGGCCGTACGCAGTGTCGTGGCTACGGCCTTCACGTTCGGGTAGGCTGCGACAACTTTCTCGATCATGCGACGGAAACCATCGGTGCGCAGCTCGGAGAAGTTCGCGTCCACACCATCGATTTCGAACCCGAGGGCTGCAGAGAAATCCTCTTCGTTGCCAAAAAGCACATCGACGGAGTTTGCGAGTTGCCGATTCACCTCGCGCGCCTTGGCTTGTCCACCAATCGCGCGCCACAGAGAATCACGGTAGTTGAGGTCGTACGACACGACCGTTGAGTTCAGCCTAGCGACTTCAAAGGCGCGTGCAGCAACCGCTGGCGTGCTCTCGCTCAACGCGGCAAAGATTCCGCCACAGTGCAACCAGCGACAACCCAACTCTCCGAAGATGCGGGTCCAATCGAAGTCGTCTGGTGCAAGTTGCGAAGCGGCGGTATTGCCGCGGTCGGAACAGCCCACAGCCGGGCGTGGCCCAAAACCGCGCTCAGTGAAATTGAGCCCATTGCGTACGCTACGGCCCACCCCGTCGTAGCCAACCCACTTGACCAGCGAGCAATCCGTGCCCCCTTGGAGCATCAAGTCTTCGATCAATCTACCAACTGGGTTGTCGGCGAGGGCGGTCAGAATCGCGGTGCGTTTGCCAAAACAACGGCGCAACCCGCGAGCAACATTGTACTCGCCGCCGCCCTCCCAAGCCTGCAACGAGCGCGTTGTGTGAATGCGCCCTGCGCCCGGATCGAGCCTGAGCATCACTTCGCCGAGACTAACTAGATCCCACTGACTCGAAGCTGCCGGTCTCAAATTCAGTTCGGATTGCATATCGTTGCTCCAGCGCGACGCCTTCAACGGGCGAGCCAACCTCCGTCCACCGCCAGGGTGTGCCCATTTACGTAGTCTGACGCGGCAGACGCGAGGAATACAACCGCTCCCTTGAGATCTTCGGGCGTTCCCCAGCGGCCTTCTGGGATCCGCTCAAGAATCGAGGCGCTGCGTTTCTCGTCGGCGCGCAGCGGAGCTGTGTTGTCGGTTGCCATGTACCCAGGCGCAATGGCATTGGTCTGGATCCCCTTGTCGGCAAGTTCGCAGGCCATCAACCGAGTCAGACCCTGCACCGCACTCTTGGAAGCCGTGTATGAAGGGACGCGAATGCCGCCCTGGAATGAGAGCATGGACGCGATATGAATGACTTTTGCTCTTGCTTTGCGGGCAATGACGTCGCGCACAAATGCCTGGCTAAGCAAGAACACGGCGTCGATGTTGATGCGCATCACTTGATCCCAGTCAGCCTCGGAGAAATCGGTGAAATCGGCGCGTCGGATAATTCCCGCGCAGTTGACCAAAATGTCAAGTGAGCTGAAACTCGCGCGTGCTTTGCTGATAATGCTATCGATCGACTTGCGCTCCGCGAGATCTACATTTATCGACACGCAACGGCGACCCAAGGATGCGACCTGTCGTTGAGTGTCTTCTGTCGAGAGCAGGTCGACTGCGACGATGTCCGCGCCAGCTTCAGCGAGGGCTAAAGCCATGCCTTGGCCGAGCCCACGCGACGCACCAGTGACAACGGCGATCTTACCGTTCAGGGTGAAGCGATCGAGAATGTTGCTCATGTCAGCTCACGTTCGATTGGTTGGTTGGTGACAGCTCGAGCTACCTAAGGGTGGCAATCGGTGCTGCGTCCATGTCGGAAAAGACTTGGTTCTCGCCGCCCATGGCCCAAATAAATGTATAATTTGCCGTGCCTACACCGGAGTGAACGGACCAGGGGGGCGACAGCACGGCTTCTCGGTCGTGCACGATGACGCTGCGTGTGGCATCGGGGCGGCCCATCAGGTGTACCACTGCGGCTTGTTGCTTCAGATCGAAATAGAAGTAGATCTCACTTCGACGCGCGTGCGTGTGGGGGGGCATTGTGTTCCAGACCGAGCCCCCCCTGAGCACAGTGTACCCCATGACGAGTTGGCAGCTCCTGACACCATTTAGATGGATGCAGCGATGTATGGTGCGCTCGTTGGCGTCGTCCTTGCTTCCCAGGTCCTCGGTTTCTGTCAGGCCGGGTGTAGTCAGAGCCGTGGGGTACGACTGATGGGCAGGGTAGCTGACGAGGTAGAATTGTGCCGGTTCCGCCGCACTTGCAGAGTTGAAGGAAACGTCCTTGCTGCCTCGGCCGACGTAGAGGCAATCGAGCTTGGCGAGTGAGTACACCGTTGCGTCGACGGTCACGCTACCAGCTCCGCCAATGTTGACGATCCCGAGTTCGCGCCGCTCGTTGAAGTAGGCGCAAGCTAGCTCATTGGGACACGGGAGGGTAATTGCCCCAGCTACGGGCACCACGGCACCCACCACTGCGCGATCGCAGTACCAATAGCGCAACACTACTTCCCCGGGAACGAACAGACCTTCAAGTAGGAATGTCTGACGCAATTCAGGCGTCGACATGGTTTCATAGCGCGCTGGATCCATATCGTAGATAGAGTTCATGCTTGGCTCTAGGTGGAAATGGCGTAGTACCACATTCCTGAAGCGTTGCCGCGGCTCAGGAATCGTTCAACCATCCTGGTGCCGTCATATTGTGTTGATATCAGAACTCGGCTCACCACCATTGCGCCTGGCAATCCCAGACAATCCAAGTTGCCGGCTGAGGCGAACCTGTCGTCTCCTGATAATAGCCGGGTTTCTCGACACAGGCGCAGTAGTTCGTCGTGCTGGCGCTGTCCTTGGCCCACGCCCATTGAGTGCTACAGGCGTCGTTCTTCGTTACGCTTGCGGTTGCGGTGGAAGCTTTGGTACCGGCAAGGCCCGCCGCGGCTGCGCTATCTGCCGCGGCGGTGACCATGGCGCAGCCAGCGCTGGCCGCACTGGTGTAGAGTCCACCGCTGCAGCTGAACTGCTTGAAGCCATACATGCCAGGCGAGCAAACACCAAGGCAGCTTTCAAAACCGGTAATACAAGCCGTCGCGCTAGTGCCACTCTTGACCGCATTCGACCCAGGACAAGCCACCTCGGTCGTCAAAGTGGTTCCGCCCACCTTGCTTACCAGAGCGTGCGCGTCTGCAGCAGTATACGAGCAGCTCGGGCCCGGGCCTTCAGCTGTTTTGTTGGCCGACAAAGTCGAGTCGTCGTTGCCGCCGACCTTGTAGGTGTGACAGAGGGACGGCGTGCGGAAGGTGCAGATGTTCTTTAGCGTTACCTTGTCGTCTTCGCTGACGCCAGCGACTTGGTTGACGCCGATGGCAATCACGTTTGAAATACTGGCGGTGTGCTTGGCGCCACTTGTGCAGCCCCCGCCCGAGCCACACGAACGATAGAGCTTGCCTGCGACTTCGACGTAAACATTGTCGATGTCGACGGTGCTGTTGCCGCCGTTATGTTGAATCGTCTTGTCTCGAGCGCCCTTGAACCCCGAGTTGGAGATGGTTGAAGTGCCCGAAGATTTTGCATCCTTGTTGATAGTGATTGCGTCGTCGCAGATGTACGGGAACCAGACGTTGTCGATAGTGCAGCTTCCGAGGCAGTGAATTCCATCGCCGATCTTCTTGCCGAAAACGACATTCTTGACCGTGCCACCGTCGCCCACGGTGATGGCAGCCGTCGTACTGTCCTGATCTCCAGTGCTGCAGTCGTTGAGGCTGCCATCGTGGAGCGCCATGGCGCCGTCGTAGACTTGACCTGCGGCTACGGTAATGCCTGAGGAACCAATGCTCTTGGTTCCAACCGAAGCGGGCCAAGTCGGAATCACGCAAGATGAGGACTGAGACACGCTGGTTCCGGCGCCGCCGGTTGCGGTCGTTGCGCCGCCAGTTGTGGAAGCTCCACCGGTCGCGCCGCCGCCCATGGGAGTTGTTCCGCCGACGGCCTTGCCACCCGTGGCGAAAGTTCCGCCCGCAGTCGCGATGCCACCGGTCGCTCTGCCGCCGGTGCCGACCGTGCTGCCGCCCGCGGCCGCAGCACCGCCCGTGGTGGCTTTGCCGCCAGCTGTGGTGGTGCTTGCGCCACCGGTTGCGGTGCTGGAGCCGCCAACCGTCGTGGCCGAACCGCCCAGGGTCGTGTTGCTGCCACCATTTGAGGTATTCGCTCCGCCGTTTGAAGCCGTGGTGCTCGCGCCACCGGTGCCTACGGACGAAGTGGTTCCGCCCTTGCTTGCCTGCGTACTGCCGCTGCCACCAATCGTATTTGAGCCGCCATTGCCGGTTGCGGCTTGACCACCAACGGACGGCGGCGCCGCAAGCGCGCCATTGTCGGTAGAACCGCAGCCAATCACCGTCATAACGACGGAAGCGAGGAACGATGAGCTAATGATTGATTGAATTTGCATGATTGCTTCCAGTTGGCATGGCCCATTGGCTTGGTGTGGTCGCCTGCAAGCGGAGTAACTAACGATGGCGTGAATGCGCAATGTCTCGGGGGGCGGAACTCTTGCACCAGGTCTGGACACGTGTGAGGTTGGCCTTAGTGCGAGACAAGCCAAGGTTTGGCCTGTTCGGCGAACGTCTTAGAGGGCCGTAATGGACTTGAGGCTACCGTCACCATTCCGAGCCGCAGCGGCGATCATAGACGCAGCAGTTGCACCGTTTGGGGCCGTGCTGCTGATGGTGCCTCCGATGGTGTCGACGTTTGTCTTGTTCCCCCACGAATAGCAAGCACCCGTGCAGCTCATACTAGCGGGATTGCTGTTCTCAGTGAAGCCATTAGCCGAGGAGCCATAGTTGTTGTCGACTGCAACCAGGTCCTTCAGAATGTGAGCTGCCGAAATGTTGTTTCCGCCCAACTTGAAGCCATTGCCGTCACTCTTGGTACCCTTGTTGGTCTTGGTCTGGCTAACTGCCCAACAGTTATCAACGGTTATGGGCGAAGCCCAAGCGAATAAGTCCCATCCGTCGTCGGTATTGTCCCAAGAGCGGCAGCCCCTGAACACGTTACCTGTCCCTGTGCCTTCCTTGGCCGCAAACCCGTCAGCGTTCTCGCCGCCGCAAAGTGAATCGAAGTTGAGGTACGAGTCGCAGTTGATAACGCTATTGTTCGTGCCGCTTCCAGTATAGCCTGAGCTAGAACTGAGCTGAATACCTGCATCCGTGCAATGGTGAACGACGACGCCTTCAAGCACGCCATATGCGCCCTGCACCTTGATGCAGTTGTCGTTCGCATTTGAAATCTCAATGTTTTTTAGCGTCACGTAGTCGGCATTGATTGTAAAGCCGCCGAAGTTATCGTCAGTTGACGGATCTTCGTTGCACGCGGTGACACGCGGCTGGGTGGTAAAGTCGAAGACTGGCTTCGTCGTGCTACTTGGATCAGCCTGTACGATGATGCGCTTGGTGGCCGTGCCCATTCGAGTCTTCTTGAACTCGAAACGTTTTGGCATTGGATAGGTCCCAGTCTTGACGCATACGGTTCGCGGTGAAGGGCCGCCGCATTCATCACCAGCCACGGATCCGGTGACCAGTGGGCACACGAGGTCATATGCGTGCAGAAGGGTCGCGACTGGCGCAGCTTGCGTTCCTGCGTTGGTGTCATTGCCGTTAGTGGCGAGCCAAACACGACAACCGCTTGAGTCCACCGTGGTGCCACCGGCTGCGCTTGCCCCACCCGTTGCAGCTGACGCGCCACCAGTTGCGCTTGCTCCGGCCGTTGCAGCTGAGGTCCCGCCCGTAGGGCGAGCCCCACCTGTTGCGTTTGCGCTGCCGCCGGTCGACGTCGAGCCACCGGTGGCCTTGCCAGCTGTGGATGAAGTGCCACCTAGGGGGGTGGCGCCGCCAGTGGCAGCGGTAGCCACTCCACCTTGAGCTGACGCGCCACCAGTGTTCGTCACTGTGCCGCCGGTGCCAGGAATGGCTCCACCGCTTGACGCCGCTGTCGTGCCGCCAGTGCTTGACGAACTGCTGATTGCCCCGCCTGAGCCGATGACAGCACTGCCCCCGTTTGATGATGCACCACCGACGCCACTAACGACGGGATCGGTGCTTCCGTTGCCGCAGCCGACTGCTAGAACCAAGCAGGAGGAAAACATTGCACAGATCGAACGCTTCAACATGGGGCCTCCAGTGGGCAGGCAATAAGTTCAGTTTTCGGGTAGCAGCAGGGACGCTGCGACTGGGGAGCGACGGCTCAGACTTTGTTAGGAGCAAGCCCGACCGCGGGACGTCCCCGCAATTGGCCGCAATTTGCGACTGTGCCGCAGAGGAGCCGAACCACTAGGTTCGCAGCACGGCCAGCAGTGCAGTCGGATGGAGGCCAGTCATACGCTCCGCCCACCCCGCGATGGCTGTTTGGCGCAAGGCAATCCCTGCAGAAACACACGGGTCTCTCCAGCCTCAGGCTTGAAACGGCCAGCCCCAACTGAGGTAGCTACCTTGATGCCGACACGTTACATGTTGGACTAATGCCTGCCTTCTGCCTTCCGATCACGGATTAGTTCGGTGATCGTCGGACGCTAGCCCTGGGGAAGCGAACACTGCAATCCAGCAGCGGACCTAAATTCTTCGGCCACTCACGGCGACCGTCAGACTTGCTACGGAGCCAAATAGATGACTGAGCATTGAAGAGTTGACCGAACCGTAGGCCTCGGCGCCTCAGCTTTGCCTTTCATGCTGCGGAAGCGGAGTAACATGAAGTGGGTGCCGTCCAGGAGTCACTCGAACTATCACAAAATTCTGCCATTTCTGCGTTCAGCTCGGGTGGTCATTCTCTGGATTCACTGCGTATCGTTCTCGACGCCCAACCTGGTTACCGCTGCTTCTCACTTTGGCGCCGCACTTTTCGAGTAAAACCCGGGGAGGTGGGGCATCGGTCCGATGAACAGTCGTGGCCCCCAATACTACTGCCCCAGTAGTTCGAGCTGGTTTGATTTGAGATGCCTCCACGCACCTCGCTCGCGCCCTCGACGCGTTGCTCGACTTGCCTCCCCCTCATCACTTCACTTCGTTCGGGATGGGGGAGGGTGACTGGCAAGGTGGTGCCGTAGCCGAGCCCGACTTGTGTGTGGACGAGCGCTCGGGCCTGGGCGGGTGCGGTGCCGGCTCGAAGCGATCGAATGCACAAGACGCGGGTTGATTCGGGGCGATCCTGTTTCTGCACCATGCGCATCATCATCGACAAGGCGCTCCTGGAGGCGCCCATCCGTGGGCACATTCCACCTTTTTTGGTGGGCTCGTCGCGATAGCGATTCGTTATGCCACCTCTGATTAAACGCGCGAGGCCTCCCGAAGGAGGCCTCAAGACTACGCAGACTGCCGGCTTCGCCTACCGAGCGCAGCGGAAGCCGTAGTTTTGATTCGGGATACCGTATCCGGATCTGTAGAAGCGTCGCGCGGCGCGCATTGTACCCATTGCAACCGTGCTCGCATACGAACCTCCGCGCACGACGCGGTCTCCGACACCTATTTCATTGTTGATACAATTGTCACAGCTTGGCGAGTTCGCGTAGTAGGTATCGTCTCGAATGTCGAAGACCCACTCAAAAATGAGGCCTGCCATATCCATATGGCCCCAACGGCCTGCGCCAGCCGGCTTCGAACCTACGCTGAATAGGGCGTTTGCCTCGCCGAATACGGCGCGACTCGCGTCAGGTGCCTCGGCGCCCCAGGGATAAAGGCGGTTTTCAGAACCACCCGCGGCTGCGTATTCCCATTCGGCTTCAGAGGGCAACCTGCCACCATCCCAAATGCAGAACGCAAACGCCTGGACCCAATTGACGCAGTTTATTGGAAAGTCATCGCTGTTGCTTGCGGTGTAAGTCGGCGTTCCCCCTAACGTTCCGGTTGATGATACGCAAGAGAGATTTGTTGCGAACCCGCCTGCCGTCAAGTTCAAACCACTGGTGCTCCACCCCGTCTTGTAGCCAGTATTCGGGTCTGCTGGATTGGCACCCGCCCCAGACACCGGATTGGTCACGCGCCAGGTCTCGTACGATTCCAAGAACTTCTTCATGCGTCCGACGGTGACTGGATACTTGTCGAGCTTGTATGTGCTGATGATCGTAGAATTCTCAGGCGTCTCGTTACTACCGCAACCGTCGCCAGTTCTCACCGCAGCAGGACAACCCGTCTGGCAGTCCGTACAGCTCTCCGTTCCGCGCCCGCGCTTGAACGTTCCTCCAGGGACTTCGATGGATGTGCAGCAGCTCTCGGTGCGTTTGCCGGTACCGCCGGTGCCGCCGGTGCCGCCGATATCGCCGCACTGTGGATCCGCCGCGCAAGAAGGCGGAAGCTGACTTACATAGCCTGCCACTCCCGAAAGACCACCTGTTGCAGCGCCACCTGTTGCAGCGCCACCTGTCGCAGCGCCACCTGTCGCAGCACCGCCGCCTGCGACTCCGCCCGTGGCCTGTCCGGTATTGCCTGCGACGGTAACAGGAGCACCACCTGTTGCGGCGCCTCCTGCTGTAGCACCTCCTGTGGCAACACCGCCCGTCAATGTCGTATTGCCTGCTGCGCCAGCGACGCCAATTGGTGCGCCGCCCGTCGTTGTGACACCGCCGGTAGCACTGCCGCCATTCGTGGAGCCGGCAACTGTCGTAACGCCGCCCGTTGTAGTGCTTGCGCCGGAACTTCCGCCAGCTGCCGTGCCGCCGCTAGCTGGCGCGCCGCCCGTCGCAGTTCCACCATTGGTGGAGCCGGCAACCGTTGTCGCAATGCCGCTGGTGCCACCGCTCATGGTGCCACCGTTCGCTGTGCCGCCGCGGGTTGCACCGCCCGATTGCGCGCCACCCCGGGCTGTCGACCCACCGTTGCCAGTGTTCGAACTGCCAGCGGTGCCTCCCACGTTTTCTGGTGACGTTTCGGAACTCGAACTACATGCCGGCATGGCCATGAGCCCTGCCAACGTCAACGCCAACCTGGTCGAACTCAGTCTCATCGACATTGCGATCCCTTTCCGTTCGGTGTGCCGCGCAGCAATCCCCAATCAGGGAACTAAGCCACGTCCCCCAATAGCACGTGCTTGGCGACGGACAAATCTCGTTCAGTGTCAGTGGATCTGCACTGGTGTCGAAGTTGCGACGTCAAGACAATCAACCAATCCCGTATGGTGCAGAGTTTGCTGTAGAAGCATCTTCGGCGTCGGGTTCCAGAGCCAGGCTCTAAACCACCCCGAGCTGTTGCGGCTAAGAGTCGCGCTATTCGGGCAAGTGCGACGACTCAACGAGAAGATGGTAATACGTGGGTTACGGTATCGAAGAGACGTCGCCAGTGCCAGTTCCCCGACCGGGGTAGGGTCGCGCCTGCTTGATCCAGAGGAGAGGAGCGGGGGTCGCGTTCCCGAGCGCGTCTACTTTGGCGAACTTGAACTCGACATCCATGGCGTAGAAGCCCGAGGTGGAACTCTGGTAGGCCGAGCGGAACAACTCATGGATGGCATCCAGCGCCGTCGCCAATTGAGATACCTGCTTGTTGGTCAAAACGGTTGTACCAGCGGGGACCAGATTGGAGTGGGTGATGAAGGAGATCGGCTGGTTGGGAGCATCCCTGTAGTAAAGGAACTGATCGGCTGTGATCCCTGGTGGTAGGTGCACGACCTCTGCGTCACCACCAGTTTCCACATTGACGTAGAATGCTGGGTTCAGTCCGGTCGAATCGTATTGGTTCGCAGTGATTGCGACACCATTGGCTGTTTCATCGGTGAACGTGTGGTGCACGAGCAAGGCCATGCCCACCGACTTCTGGTCCACGCCATAGTAGTCCCGCTCTTCATAGGTTCGGTACAACCACGCACTTGCATAGGCAAGCCGGATTGCGTTCAGTACGTCGTCCCATCCCTTGGCGGGGTCACCTGACTGCGATTCGTAGCAGCCAGCGCAGGGGAAGGCGTCGAGATCCTCGCTGTTGGTGCTGGTACGAAAGCGCATTTTGAGCGGCCTGCCATTGGTCGCCACGAACTCGGAGGCAAGTTTCTTTCGAAGCGCCTCTTGAAGGTCTTGGTCGATGGTCCCGGTCATGAACGCGTTACGGAATTCACTGAGCTTGGCCTGACGAGACATAGGGTTTGTCTGAAAGTCAGAGTCCTTGATCAAGCGGTCGAGCAGGTCATATAGTCCGTTATTGCGCATAAACTGGTCGTAGTAGTAGACGGGAATAGCGAACGTTCTAGGCGTCGGAATGTCAACGGACTGGGCAAGCACCGAGTAGTTGGCCGCCTTGCCGCCGAATGCGGGCACCTTGCTGCGTATGGCAGAGCGAGCATCGGGCGCACTGACGTTCTTGAAGCCCGGGATCACCTCTTCGATGTCCCAGAGGCCTCGGACGCTGGTGTCCAGGCTTGGTAGGGTCACTTTGGCTGGCTTATGCGCCGCGTAGTAGGCGGCAGCCTCGTCCGCGCTAACTTCTTCGAGATTCCAGCGCGCGCTGCCGACAGTCAATTTGACCCATTTGCCCAAGTACTTTGCGACATCTTCACGGGTGCTTGCATTGCGCAGGCCCATGTTTGGCGTATGCCGATTCGATGACAAGACGTTGACGTGCGACAATGGGGACTGGAATTGCTCAGTGATGATCCCCGCCACTACCGAGATATCGTTCGGTGCTTGGTCTAGCACGGCGATAGTGTCGTGCGGAATGAAGACACCAGATGCAACGTCCGTGGCCGTGTAGTACTTTAGCTGTCCCATTGCCGTAGCAAGAACCAAAGGCTGATAGTCGATGGCGCCGTAAAGTTCGTTCGTTGTGATGATCGGTAAGGTGCTTGTCAGCCGTTGCGCAGTGAGTTCGAGCGCGTCGGACGTGGGGTGGAATCTCAGCGCCGGGCCGAAAAAGGCGCTTGCTTTGACCGCGTTGAACAACTTGGCGATCATCGGGGGCGTGGCCGTGTCGTAGGGCGCCAACTCCAATGTCCACACATTGGGGCCTGAGTAGTACGTTACGGTTCCGAGGAGAAATCGTCGGTCGGCTTCTGGCAGGTAGTATTGCGTTTCTTCGAAAGCGGAAGCCGTTCCAGGTATGGGCAAGTTGCTCGAAACGAACTCCCAATGTATCTGGTACCGCTTGCTGTTCTGGAAGTAGACGGGTTCGTTGTAGGCCGTGTCGAGTGCGACTTTCCCGGAGCGTGCGCCGGGTAGACTCAGATCCATCGGTACCGACGCGAGCGCATCGAAGTCGCTGGTGCAGCCGATACGATGCAAGTAGTTGGGGGTAGCGGCGTCCACGCCAAGCGCAGCGATGGTGTCGGCACTTACACCTGCGACGTCAAGTTCGCACTTTCCGTCGATGGCGTCACCCACTCGAGGGGGGCTGCTTGGGCTGACTTGGTTATTCGAGCACGCGACCGCGGCCCCAAGCAGTACAAGAACTGCATTGTGGAGCCGCGCCGTCCACGATAGATAGAATTTCATTCGAGGGTTCCACAATGCAATGAGTGGCATCGTAACGTTGCTAGAGCCCGCTCACCATGATCGGAATTGAGCTGTTATTTAGGGTCCCGTCGCCGAGCTGACCGTAGGAATTGTCACCCCAGCAGACCATTTTGCCGCTTCGAAGGAGTGCGCATGTGTGGAATTGGCCGGTCACGACGGTGATGGCATCGGTAATACCCGTTACGGTTACCGGTTCCGTCCTGAAGTCCGTGGTTCCATCACCGAGTTGGCCCTGGTCGTTGTAGCCCCAGCACTGAACTGTGCCCTCTTGCAATACCGCACAGGTATGAAACTCGCCGGCGGCGATGGCCACCGCATCGGAGACTCCAGTCACCGTGGTCAGGGGCACGGCATTGTCTCGAACAGTACCATTGCCGAGCTGACCGTATGCATTGTAGCCCCAGCATTGCACTTTGCCGCCTTTTACGACGATGCAAGTGTGGCCATAGCCACCGACTACTGCGACGGCGTCGGCAATGCCGATCACCGGTATCGGTGTGGGGCTTCTGTTCGTCGTACCGTCGCCGAGCTCACCGTCGTCATTGACGCCCCAGCAGGCAAGTGTACCGTCGCTCAGTACCGCGCAGTTGTGATAGACGCCAGTCCCGAGCGCGACAGCGTTTGCAATGCCGGTGACTGCAACGGGCGAGGAACTGCTAGCCCCACCGCCGTTGCCGAGCTGCCCCATGAAGCCATAGCCCCAGCAGCGAATCGCGCCGCTGCCCAGCAATGCACAGCTGTGGAGGCGGCCGCCACCAACGGTCAACGCGTTGGTGATGCCGAGCACATCGACCGGCACAGTGCTGTCTTTGCCCATACCATTGCCCAGTTCGCCATAGTTGTTCGAGCCCCAACACTGGACGTTACCACCGCTCAATACCGCACAAGTCTGGTTGCCTGCTGCGCCAACGGATTCGGCATTGGCGATTCCTTTAACAAATACCGGCACAGCGCTGTCGTTTGAAGTGCCGTCACCGAGCTCGCCGGTGAAGTTGTAGCCCCAACACTTGATGGTGCCATCGACCAGCACCATGCAGGACTGCTTGCCACCGGCTGTGATCGATTTGGCGCTACCGTTATTCACTGGGACGACTGACGTGCCACCACTCACGCCAACTCCGCCCTTGGCCGAATTGTCGCCACGGCCTGCCGCGGCACCCGATGCAGCCGCGCCGTCGAACGACGCTAGTTCACTTCGTGCGCTGCCGCCGTCCGAGCAGGCGACCGTTACGAGCATGGCGACCGAACAGCCGCAACTAAGAACGAACCGCATCACTTGACCTCCATGGTCCCAAGACAAACAACCACCTAGACCGTTGGTCTCGATGATACGTACCGCCAACGAACCACGTGGCTCAAGCCTAGCGGGTTTGAGCCGTTTGCGCTTTTGGGGGTACCCAACGTCAGACATGATTGCGTTCTGTCGCGCGAGGTATTGGATGAGATTGTCAACTTATTCGGCGGTTCTTGCTTTTGTAGCTGCTGGGGCGATTACCGGCTGTTCGACGTCCGAGCCCGTCACGACACCGAAGTCGGTCAGCAGTGATACGGAACTGGGGGGCTTCACTGTAGCTTTGCAGGGCTTCCGTGATGCGAAAGGCTCCGATATCGAGGACCCAACTGGTGCGGATCCGGCCTACACGAATGTCGTTGGCCAGGTCTACGATGGTTCATACCCTGAGCTTTTCGTCGAGACTGAACTGGCCAATCCGCCCGATGCCACAGAGGGTTGCGCAGTGTACGCTGTGGTTCCTCCCGATTGTACGAGCATCGGCGGTTGTGGGGCGGCGAGTAGAGACAAGTCTTGTGCCGACGCGGCTGCGAACGGCACGATGACGTGCGTTTGTGTCGCCGAAGACCTGTGCGAAGCTTATCCAGTCAAGAAGAATCTTGGCAAGGTGACCGTTCGTGGCATCGCGGACACCTCGGGTGTCACTGCTTTCGAACTGAAGAACCTTTCGAATTCCTACCAGATCCCGCCAACCACGAAGCTCGCCTACCCGGGTTTTGCCGAGGGCGGCGAAATCGAGTTTGCCGCCAGTGGCGGAGACTATGAGGCATTCGAAGTTTCCGCACCTGGCATTGCGCCGCTCAAGCTCACTAACAAGCCATTCAACCTGGCTAAAGATGTGTCAAATCCAGAGCCGACCGCCTATCAAGCACTAACCGTGACTTGGACACCTCCGGCGCCTGGTTCGACATCGAGCATCCTTCTGGAGATTGACATCAGTCGCCACACCGGTACGGTCGGGGTGCTCGCCTGCGACCTCGATGACGATGGCGAAGTGACGCTTTCCGGGAGCTTGATTTCCCAGTTGGTTGGCCTGGGGAATGTCGGCGGCTACCCGGAACTAACGATGTCCAGATGGACGACCGGGGCAACCTCTATCGCCGAGGGTGTTGTCCGCGTTCAAGTCGAGTCGAATGTTGAGCCCGGCCTCACCATGGATGGATACACCTCATGCCTTTCTGATGCTGATTGTCCGGTAATTCAAGTATGCAATCGCGACAACAAGTTGTGCTTAGCGCGTTAGCTTGGGAATGGAGCAAAGGCGCGACAAGGTCGAGCTGGGCGCCACTTTGCTTCAGCCTATTTGTCTTTTTCGGCGCAGGCACTTCTAGCTGCGAAGGAGATGGCGTGCGCAATCATGGCGCGGGCGCTGACCCTCTGATGTGCAAGTCGTCAGAAGTGTTTTGCGCGCCCGATGGCGGAGCAGCTCCGTACTGCGCCGATCTGGCAACGGATGTCGTCAACTGTGGCTGCTGCGGCAATGCTTGTGGTTTGCGTCAGGGTTGTATCAACGGGCGTTGTGACGACACCACCCATTTTGGCTTTTTTGTTCTCGGTGACATGCATGCCGGTCCTCCCGTCAACGTGGAAACCGTCCGGATCGCGATGAACCAGATGCATCAAATCGATCCAAACGCGTTCGCTGCCTTCAGCAACGGTGACATGGTGGACAGTCCGTCTGGCGCACAATGGGCAGCGCACGACAGCCTGGTGTCGTCGGTGAATTTCCACGGCGACTTCACCTGTGCGAAGAGCTTCGGTGCGGAGACGCGCTACTTTGCAACGGTGGGCGATCACGATGTTGGAGTCGGCAATTGGCTAACATTCTGGGACCAACATCTTGCTGGGCAGCAGCCGCTCGGCAACCATGGGACGGATGGGGTCTACTTCTCACTTAAGTTCGCCAATGCGTTGTTCGTTCTGCTCGATAGCGAGCATGTCTCCGCCGACCAGACCAGCTGGCAAGACGAGCAGACAGGCTGGTTGCAGTCAGTACTAGCGGGCTCGGATGCGCAGCAAGCGCAGCTCAAGTTCATGTTCTTGCATCAAGCGGTGTATTCCTGCAGCGGGCACCACGCGCCATTTGTCGCGGCATTGCCTTGGGTCGATCTTGCAGAACAGTATGGTGTAAACGTAGTCTTTGGCTCGCACACCCATGTCTACACGCGGACCTGTCCAAAACGCCACGCAAGCTGTGTTGACGACGGGACCGGTGTGGTTTTCGTTGAAACAGGTCCCATCGGTGGCAATCCTCGCGAAGTGGATGGGACCACGATCACTGCAATTGGTACGGACGCTGCGGGAAACACGCGCTCGGATCCCTACGAGTGCGTGATCGGGCACGATCTGATGGCATCGAGTGGTGGCCAAAACGACTTCTGCCACGTCGGCGTTGACGGATGCCAGGCGATAGTGAACTGCTATGTCGTGGCTGAGGGCAACACTGCAGCGTTCGATTCTTGGACAGTCAACGGCTGCAGGAACTGATGCTATGGTTGCGCACTTAGCGCAGTTCGAAATCGCGCGACGCGCCCTCGCCAGTCAGCGCGGTGCGCGGGCGCAGCGGGCACCAATGCGCTCATCGGGGAAGGTGGTACTGAATGAAGCACGGTAGCTCGATTCAAGATCCCAAGGGTCATCCACCCAGCCACCACCGCGTATCGCGCGCGTCGAGCCTGTCGTGAGGTTGGCGCAGTTGACGCAACTGCTGGGCAAGCTCGGACGATACCAGTCCAGCGCCCATTCCCACACGCCTCCTGCTAGATCGGCGTGGCCCCAACGCGCGTTGCTGCCCGGATAGCTACCCACAGCGACATAGGGTGTGCAGTGGTCGAGGTCCATGTAGCTGCAGTAGTTGGCTGGGAACGGCTCGGTGGCGTCGCTACCCCACGTATAGTTCCGCTCTTCAGCGCCACCGACTACTGCATACTGCCACTCTGCCTCAGTGGGCAGGTATCCACCATCCCAGATGCAGAAGGCAAACGCTTGGAACCAGTTCAGGCAGTTGAGTGGGTAGTTCTCGTTGATTGCGGTGCCGACAGTGTCACGCCACGTCGCAGACTTCGACGCGGACGCGCAATTGACGTGGTTTGCGTCGGTCAGCTCTGTGCCTGTCGTTGGTAGTTTGCCATTCCAGCTCGCGTCCCACCCACTTGCTAGGATGGCATCGTGGGCTCCTTCGCCCGCTGTGGGGTGACCCGCGGCGTGCCACGCGTCGTAGGCGGCAGCGAACTTACGGAACCTACCGACTGTGATCTCGTACTTGTCGAGACAGACGTCCCCGATAGTAGCCGGAAAGACGACGTTGTTGCCGATGCGGTTGTAAGTGCCGGCGGGAAGAAGCAAGCTTTGGCAGCAGCTCCTCCCGTTACAGGTAAGGCCGCCGTCGCATGAAGGACCCTCGGTGTTGCAGTGGTCTTCATCGACCGTTTCCGCTGTGCCGATCGCGCCTGCAGTTCCTCCGAGCCCTGTACCAGCGGATCCAGCGACCGATGAGGTGCCACCGGTGCCCGTCGCCGCATTGCCGCCGGTTCCGTCGAATGTTCTGTCGTCAGTACTCGTCACATCGGAGCAGCAGCGAAAACCAACGTAGTTGTAGGCGTAGAAGCGTTGGTTGTAACCGCCAAAGTCACAGCCAAAGGAGTAGCGGGTGCTGGCAAAAGAGGCACCGCGTTGGTGGCAGTAGCCCCATTGTCCGGCGGTCCAACAGCTATCCTCCCATTCCCAGACATTCCCATCTAAATCGTAAACGTCGGCTGAATTCGCACCTCTTACACTGCAGGTTTGGAGGGTGCCAACCGCCAAGGAAGTACCAGCACCGAAGTCGAGTCCGTTGCACGCATTGGCTTGGTAATCATCGCCGTAGGGATACTTGTAGGTACCTGCAGAACTGCAGGCTCGATACCATTGGCTCAGGGCGGCATTACTGGGGTGGTCATAGTCGTTGGAACCTCCACCAATCGCGCCGCATAAGCGCTTACCGACTGCGCTGCAGTAGGCGCGAGCATCACACCAATCGACGTTCACCACCGGGTGATGTTCGGCGTCTGTAGTGCCAAGGCCCGCGCCTTGTGGCGCATAGCTGGTCTTCCATCCGCAGCTTTCATCCGTGGCGGGGGGCAGGGGCGGATTGGTTGCCAACCAATCCTGGTATTGGCCGTGCGTCACCTCGGTGACGTCGATGCTGTAGTCGTTGCGGGGCGAAGCAGTGGGCGGTCCGGAAATCGTGGCCATTTTCGCCACACATAGGCCCGTCGAGCTCTGTGTTTTTTCTAGTCTTCCGCTGCAATCAACGTGGAGCCTGCCAGCAGCAGTTGCCGTGAACCCAGCCGACGTTGAGCCTGTTACGGACGCTGCGCCACCGATGTGCGACGGATTCTCTGTGGTCATCGTGCCGCCACCTCCATTGGTGGTCGTACCGTCTTGCTTGTTCGCACTGCAGGCCACAGCCAGAAGACTGAGGAGAATCGTCTGGTACATGAACATAAACGTACCGCTGCGGTATTTAGTTTGCTACTTGGCGAGGGAATCACCCATCACGCTTCTCACGGCGGTGCGTAAAGTGACACGGCGACTTTTCCCGGATAGGTCAAGCCGCCGCATCGTGGCTGCACTTTAGCTACCCGACCCACATGCAGCAGCCGTTGATGCATTGCCCTACGGATCCGTTGCTTCGGGTTGGACAGACATAGGTCGGATCGGTAGAGCCTGAACCGCAGACGTGGGAATCGGGACCGCAATCAGGAGGTGGTGTTGTGCTTTGGTTCGGCGGCAAGCCACCATCGTTGGGGGGAGGAGGATTGTTGCCTCCAGCGCAATAGTCCACGCAGGCCTCGCCTACGTCGCCGCCCACCTTATTCTGATCGCCATCATGGACGATGACTTGAACGCGGTAAGTGTGGCCCGGTATGAGTGGTAAGTACCAAACCACCTCGGTATGGTATCCCTCGTTCTTGAGGGCAGCGACGGCTGCCGGCATCGGGTCAGCACCTGGGCCCAAGTTTAGCCCATTCTTTGCGGGATCGGCGTCTGGCGTGATTGAGACGACGGGGGGATTTACGGTGCTGTCGACATTGCGCACGGCAGCTTTCCAACTGCCAAAGACCGCGGTGGGATTGAAGGGCCTGCCACCAAATTGCCAGTCGCCGATGCGGCTGTTTGGATCGCTTGTAGTATCAGTGATGAAAAGTGATGGCCACATGGGTCGCATCATCTGGTCGAGACCTGCCTGGTCGCCGAAGAGAATGTTACTGCCAGTTTGCGGGTTTTGCAGGGCACCCGGATTGGCACTGAGCAGCGATACCGGGTAGTCCTTGGTTACGGTACCCGACGCAGATTTTACGACGACGCTGCGAACACCCAAAGTCATCGCGTGTTCATCGGTGTAAAAAAGCTTGACGGCCGCCAGCGATCCGCCGACGGCTTCGATGCCACCAAGGCATTCATCCTCGTTGAAAATGACACTCGTCAGCGGATTGCCGCTCGCGTACGGATAGCCGCACGGGGCGATTACTGGTCCAGTCACGAAAGGGGTGCAGACGCTTCCGGTGGAGCCAGTCCCTGTGGTCGTTCCTGGCGCACCGGTACTGTCGTTGGTACCGGTACCCGTGACGGTGGCGCCAGTGTTTCCGCCAGAACCCGTACTCGAAGGAAGCAGCGTGCAGCTGCCCAAAGCTGAATCACAGCAAGAGCCGTTCTTGCACGTCTGTCCCGAGCTGCAAGCTCCCAATACGTCGCAGGAACAACCTTGTGAGCCGATGATGCAGTCGGTTCTGACCGCCGGAACGGTGCCGGCGCCGGTATTCGATCCGAATCCGCTGTTGGAACCGACGCCCGAGTTGTTGGAGCCGACGCCCGAGTTGTTGGCGGTATTGCCCCCGGGGGAGTTCTCGTTCGAACCACAACCAATTGCCAGAGCTACGACGCCTGCGGGGGCGAAAAGCGCGAGGCTCAGCCATCGGCCGAGACGATATCGCGTTCCAGGATCCCTACTGCGAACGCCATGGTGCCCAAAATCGCCCACCGATGTAGCTTGAATTGGTTTCATTGAATGCTCCTTACTTGCAAGTTGCAAGTACCGCGACGTCGACTGCCGGCTCACACTTCCGGTCTTTTGTTGAAAATAGCTTTCGTCTTGCCAGAATGCCTGTACGCGCAGAGATCTAGAGCAAGGGGTTGATGTCTGACGCTGCGCAGCCAAATAGCAGGGTCAACGTGGCATGGTAATCGCCTTGCAGGCGTTCACAGGTCTTGCTGCAAACATGCAGCCGCGTCTGTGAGGCGTCAGTGAAATGCCAACCCAGCGTACAATTCTCCTGACTGCTCGGCAGCACCAAGACCTGCGACCCGTCGCCTTGCCCAAAGATCAGATTGATGTGCGCCAGATCGAGCTTTCTGCCGTCCGGTGCGGATGGAACATCGTAGTCACAGGCAATGACCCCGCTGATGATGGCGTCGAGCGCGCTCGTGAGGGCGGTCCCGAAGTCCGGCTGTTGAGTCTCATCGAAGTGGCAATAGCTGGGGCCACTGTCGTTGCAGCCTGCTGCGGCTGAATCGCCCGCGCGCGCCGCCGCCGAAAGCCAACTGCGGGAGTCTGCCTGAGTGCAGTCATTCTTTTCGCTGCCGGGTGAGCCCACGATGAAGGTTCTGATGTGGTCGTCTTGCCGAGCCAAGGTAATCGCGTCGACCACCGGTTGGGTAGGCTCCGGGGTGCAAGTCATTCCATTACCGATACATCCCAGTGATTGTGTGGGCTGTCCGTCAGTGATCAGTGCCAAATACTTGTCGCCTGGGGCTGCAGAGGTCTTGAGATCAGCCAAGGCAATGTTGTACGCATCGTGGGTGGGTGTCGCGCCCATGCTATTGATTTGGATCCCATTGAGTGCGGCAACTATCTGCTGCTTGTGGGCCGCGTCCATCGGAGCAATAGCCACATCGCTTTTGGTGTTGACGCAAGCGCTTGCGGCACGCGGAAATGTGGACGCCTGAATTGCCATGTTGGGGAAGAAGGTCATGCCCACGGCCACGGTATCTGGCATCGAATTCATGGCGGAAGCCAACGCCTGCTTGGTGACTCCCCATTTGGTTGCTCCGCCTGTGGTCGGGGCAGTGAGGCCCATCGACCCGCTTACATCGACAACAAACTCGAGAACGCTGCCTGCCGACTCGGGTTCCGACACCCAGCCCGAACAGGCACTATCAGGATTGGTGATGAGATCCGCGACCTTCGTAGGATCGAGGGCCGCAGACAAGCCCTCCGGCGTCTCTTCGGCCCAGTGTACCACCGTGCCATTGGGACCTACCGCCGTCGAATACGCAGCACCCGCTGACGATCCCGGTCCGGTCGACACGCCCGAGCCGCTGCCGCCTGAAAAGATTGATGAAGTTCCGCCGCTGGACGAGTTCCCGTCCTCTTCCGCCCCCTGCTTCGCACAGGCAACCAAGGCTAGGAGACATGCGGAGTGGACGAAAGCAGTTCTGGTCAACATGGGTGGCATCACTTTCCCTGGCAGCGTCGTGGGCAGGTCAGCTTCGAAATTCAAGCCTTACAGGTGCGTACCGCCAGAGACGCAAATGGCTCAGGTTGGTGATTGAGCTGATCGCATTCGTGGCGGTACCTACCCAAAGTGAACTCAACATCCGTTCGGAGCGCGAGCTTGGCTGGCTTGTTAGCCGCCGTAGCTGCTACTGCCCTGGCCTGCGCCGCTGACGAATCGACCCCGGCAGATGTCATGCAAACCGGGGGAGGCGCTGCGAACTCGAGTAGCGCAGGTGGTGTCCCTCAGGCATCGACCTCGAATGCCGGGGGCACGAAACTCAGTAGTGGTTCGGGGGGTACCACCAATGCAGTAGGATTCGGCGGTAACAGCACTACCACTACTGCTACGGCGCAAGCGTTTGGTGGGGGATCGGGCTGTACGCCCTCCGACATGAGCGGGTTTGCCTACCCCGGCTATGTCCCGGCACGTCACCTTCCTGGGAGCTGTACCGAACAGGTGATAAAGCGATACTACACCGACTGCGTCACCAACAACCAATGCACTTCGTTCGTGCCTGGAGCAGCAGATGCTGGCTGTGGCGCATGCCTTTATCCCACGGAATTGAGTGCCAAGAGCTACGGACCGCTGCTCAAGATCGGGACAAGCACCGCCTTCTTCTACCAAACCAATATTGACGGTTGCGAGGCACTGATCGGTCAGACCGGTTGCGCACCAAAAATGCAAGTGGACCTCTTGTGCCAATACAATGCCTGTGCCAACAACTGTCCGCTCGTGGAACGGGCAGGGATCCAATCCATGCAGCAATGCATGAGTACTGCAATGGCCAGCCAATGCAGTGCGGAGCATGCTGCGGCGTCGTGTCTTTCCGACTCGAGCGCGGCCTTCGCTTGCTGGGGTTCGGACTTTCAGGCGCAGTTCGTCACGATCGCCAAGGTGTTCTGCTTGTAGACGAGCCAGTGACTCGTAGCTAGAGGAAGAAAGAGACCCCTGCTGTGATCGAAGGAAATCCCATGCGCACGGTGATGCCGATGTTGTCACTCACGCGGAATCGCGCGCCACCCCAGAGCACTGGTCTAAGCCGAGTATCAGCGCCGTCGGCATCGCAGTACCCCGGCGCCCAGCAGCGTTGCCACTGATTCCATCGATAGTGCACGATGGCGAGTCCTGGTTCACCGAAGACGCTGATGACGTCTGTCAGAAAGAAGTTCCATTGCAGAGCGATAGGGAACCAGAAGGAATCGATACGGCAATCCTCTGCCCACCCCTGACGCCAAGCATCGCGCCAAGGGCCGCAGGCGTGTGATCCGCGGGCCCAATCAAAGCCGAAGCTGATGGCCATGTTGTTGTTGATGGTGTCGATGGGGCCGTTGTGAAAAAGCGGTATCGAGGCGCGAAATCCGGCGCCGAAGCCCTCGGAGTTCGGTCCAGGAGCCCCTGCCCAATCAACCACCAGATGAGGTTCGAGTTCGACCGAGTAGTGCGGGTGTTCTCCAGGATTTCTAACTATCCCGCGGGCCAGCGTCGGGAGCGCGACAGTGGTGCAAGCCAAGAACGCGGCGACTTTTCCGATGTTGAAGCGACTCAATGGGGCCTTCCTTGGAACAGCCAACGGATTCGTCTGGGACGTCGGGGTCTCAGGGCGAGAGTTTGGCTTCTTTGGGGTAGGTACCCCCATGTAGGGAGATGGCTCAAATCGAGGTTCGTTTGCCTACGGCGCAATAATCTCCTCATCGTCCGCTGACCCAGTTGTTCGTTTCGGGGTACTCACTGCGCAGGACTCGCAAGAGTCGTTGGTCCCGGCCGTATAACCCCCTCGTATTCATGCACCTCGTGTCGCGCTACAATCCACCGGTGAAGACGCCTCAGCCCTCAACTCGATCGGGCACCGGGCCGTCGGATGCGGCATTGGTCGTGGCGGCGCGGGCCAATGAGGCTTGGGCGAAAGAAGCCCTATTTCGTCGCTACGTCCAGCTTGTCAATGGGCTAGCGTTTCGCGTCATTGGTCGGGATGAGGATCTAGACGATTTGGTGCAAGATAGCTTTACCGAAGCCTGGCGCTCGCTGCATCGACTGGATAATCCCCAAGTGTTCAGCTCCTGGTTGTGTTCGATCGTCGTGCGAACGGCGTACAAGATGTTGCGGCGGCGCAAGCTCATGACTGCACTCGGCCTACGCCACCGTGACACCATCGATCTCGATGGACTCATATCCCCTGCGGCACCAGCCGATGTGTTGGTCGAATTGCGAGCCATATACGCCCTAGTCGAGACACTGCCGCCGACGACGCGCGTCGCCTTCGTACTGCGCCGCGTCGAAGGTGTGGGTCTTGAGGAAATCGCGACAATGCTTGGTCTCTCTTTGGCAACGGTCAAGCGGCGTATTCTGGATGCTGAGCGGCAGCTCGAACAATGGTGTGATGCGAACAAGCAGCCGCTGCCTGCAACCAACACTGCAACGGGGGGCTCGGAGGGGTCATGACCGAACCGCAGCGGCTAGCCAACTACGTGCAACCACGGCTTCCCGAAGCCCGGATCCAGGCTCAATGGTCGCGGCTCGTCGAGCGGGAGACGAAAGTATTGATGCCGCGGTTTGTCTGGTACGCAGGCGGGGTTCTGGCGGCCGCTGCAGTCTTGCTGCTGGTCGTTGGACTCCGTTATCGTGGCAGCCCGCAGCTCCAAGGGCCCGCTGACCTTCTGGTGGAACGAGATGGGGCTGGCCTCGAGAACCTGACCTTCCCTGAGGGACTTACCGTATCGCTCCAACGGGAAGCTCGGTACCGAGTGCTAGAGCGGTCTGGCAAACGGGTGCATCTGCAACTGGAACACGGCGCGGCCGAGTTCGACGTGACCCCGGGACGCAATCGTCAGGTCGTCGTAACCGCAGCGGGTTTCGACGTCGAGGTCGTTGGGACGCACTTCCAGGTTGCGTTGCTTGGGGAGAGCAATAAGCCCGACGTGGCCGTTCGAGTGCAGCGGGGCACGGTACGGGTACGATCTAGAAGTGATGGATCGGAGCAGGGGATTATTCGCACCTTGTCCGCAGGGGAGTCTTGGGCCACGCGGACGAATGCCGAAGCACCTGCTGAGCTGGCCTCGGCAGGTGTTGCGCCGCAAAAAAAGCCAGAATCGAAGGAGCCCGCGCTTGCGGCGTCGACAGCGCCGTGGCCGTCGGCTAGCCCCGTGTCAGCGAAGGAGCTATTTGAGCTTGCGGAGGCCAATCGACTCAAGGGGCGTCCGCGCGAAGCCGCCGCTGCACTGGACCGTCTGCGACGTAGCTTCCCGGGAGATCCGCGAGCTGGTCTCGCTTCCTTCGAGCTCGGTCGCCTGCGCATGGATCAACTCGGTGACTCGGCTGGCGCCGTGAACGCGCTTTCCGATGCATTGCGCCTCGATCCAAGTGCCCGGTTTCAGGAGGATGCCCAGGCCAGGCTGGTGCAGCTGTATGCTATTCTGGGTCAGAACGAGCGTTGTCAGAAGGCTCAGGCGGAGTACCAATCACGTTATCCAAATGGTCCCCACAAGAAAACCGTCCAAGGCAGCTGCACCCGCTGAGTTGTGGCATTGCGCTAGGTGTGTTGGTCGTGACCATGGCGGGCCAGGCGGCGGCGGTGTGTCCTGCTCCTGAGCGGGAGTGGGTTGAGGTCGATCACTTCTAACCTGCTCAACCGCGTTCGCGCAATTGGTCGCGATACGCCTTGAGTGCGGAGTGCTGATCCACTTGTTCAGCGAACTTGGCGAGCTCCAAAAAGTCGAGTTCAGGCAGCAGTTCGCTGCGCTCGCGAGCTTCGTAGGCTCCGTCCCTCAAGCGATAGATTGCGAAACGCCCCTCGTGCCAGAACCACACCTCTTTGACCCCTAGCCCGCGATAGACTTCGAGCTTGTTGATGCCACCGCTCGTCATGACGATTTCCAGGGCAATGTCGGGGAAGTCGTCATCCAGTAGCTCTCGCTCGACGACGTAACACTCGTCGGGTTCGAGCCCACGTTCCTCGAGCGACTTGCGGAAGGTCGTCGAACCGTAGCCCGTCAGCCGTACATCTCGCTCGAGTGCATAGAGCTCGATGAGCCGGGCGATCCCCTTCTTGTAGACTTCATGTCGCTTGGACGGACTCATGATCTCGAGCGCCCCCTTGAGGTAGGTCATGCGAACGCCAGGGCCGCCCACCAGCTCCCGAACCGCACAATAGGACTTCCACTCCACCCCATGCACGACGATGAACCGATCCTCGTCCGTGATCGGGACATTGTTCGGGAAAGCCAACGCGGGAAGCGCCATGGGCCCGAGTCTAGCATCGAACCGGAGCATAGAGCACCCCCGACTGGCCGCTCGACGCGCTCAACTTTCTGCCAGTTACCGCGCGATTTCCGGCAACGCCCGCCCCCTTGCGTCCGAACACCTAATAGCAGCGTCTGCTCACCGAGCCCCCGCACAGGGCCATGCCGCTTCCTTTGGCCTGTGGCACCGCGGTTGCGTCGCGACGCGCCAGCACCAAGCAAACCCGCGCAAGTCTGTAACTGCCCGTAATGTCATCAAATTCCAACTGCCTTGCCCAGCGGACCGTAACCGCGAATTGACGCGCCAGTAAACTCAGCAATCATCCACTCGCTCGCAGGGGAACACCGTCATGAATCGCACCAGAGTCGCATCACTTACCGCCCTTACCCTTCTGTCACTCCAGGGCTGCAGCCTCATCATCGACACGAACCCGGATGGCGTCATTCGCGACGCCAAGACGGGCGGCGGTGGCGGCAAAACGACGGGCACCTCGACGAATGTGGGCACGGGTCAGAACGGTGGCACCACGCCGGGTGGCACGGGAAACACGACAACGGTTAGCGGTGGCTCAGCGGGCACCGCGACTTCGGAGGGTGGCTCCGCAGGGATCGGGACAAATCCAGCCGGTGGCGGGCCAATCGGGGGCGCAATCGGAACCGGAGGTAGCGGCAATGTCGGTACGAGCGTCGGCGGTGTCGGTGGCACGACCGCGAGCGGTGGCACCGGGAACGGCCCTGCGGGTGGCCAAGTTGGCGCAGGGGGAACCACGACACTCGGAGGCACAACGAACCTCGGCGGCGCGACGAGCGTTGGTGGAACGACTACCAAAGGCGGCGCAACGAGCGGAGGCGCTACGTCCCTGGGCGGAACCGCTACGGGCGGTGCGACCACGGTCAGCAGTGGGGGTGTCGTAGGAACTGCGGGTGGAACGACATCGACAACGGGTGGAGTTGCGACGGGGGGTAGCGCTACTGGGGGCAACCAGGGAACGGGCGGGCTCGTCTGCTCGTCGGGTACGCCTTGCGGGAGCAGCTGCGTCAATCTGCAAACTGACGCAAGCAACTGCGGGGCCTGTGGGCACAGTTGTCGGTACAGCGCTTCGACGTGTGTTGGGGGCAAGTGTCAGCCGGTGACGTTGGCGACGTTCGCTCCCCAAAACGTCGGCGGAATCACGCAAGACTCAGACTACATTTACTGGTCGATGTATCCTACGAGCGATGCGGGTACCGTCATGCGCATCGCCAAGTCCGGAACCATGGACCCAGCAGTACCGCAGGTCCTGGCAGTAACTGGGTCTCAACCAAGGGGACCAATCATTGTGAATAACGTGCTTCAGTGGAGCTACAGCACGGACGGAAGTGGCAGTTTAGGAGGATTCACCTACTTGGCATTGAGTCCGCTCGGAACAGCAAAAGACGCCAATATTTCTATTGATGGCTATGTGGATGCGGTAATCGCTGACGAGAGTACCAGCTACTTCAGCGCTGCGGTTACGAGCGGATTTTACATTGGTAAGACAGTTCCCGGCAGCGCAACGGCCGTTGCGCTTTGCGGTGTTGGAACTGCAAACTGCAAGGTGGATGAGGTCGTTTCGATCGGCGTTGACACAACGAACGTCTATTGGACCGACTTGTATGGGAAGCTTTGGAAGCTTCCACTTGCCGGCGGCCCATCTGTCCTCCTAGCTTCGTGGCCCACAGCCACCCAAGGGACCGTCGGCGGTATTTCCGCTTACGGAAATACGTTATACTGTTCAGTTGGCTCAACTCTCTACAGAGTCGCAGTCGATGGTCTCTCGTCACCCGTGCCTGCAACGCTGAATCCGACGCTCGGTGGGGCCTATCGGATTGATGCAACTGGTTTCTATTGGGTCGGAACGGACAATTCCCTTTGGTTGCAGCCAACTGGTCAGGTCACTCCCGTCCAACTTGTCACCAGCACTGTGGGTGGTGGCATTGGCGTCTTCCTGTTCGACGCAACGCGCATCTACTGGTTGACGCGCCAGCTGGGAGCGATCATGGCAGTGGCGAGGTAATGGACGACAGCTGTCTTGCCGGGGCCACGCCACAGGTGTCAGACCCTGAACTTGTCAAGCGGTCCGGGCGGTCCAGGCCGATGCCTGAAAGCAAATACCCAACCACCCGCCCCAGTTACGAGGCGGGTGGTTGGGCGATTTGAAGAGGGGCCTTGTGCCACCACTGCGGCTCGCGGGACTACATGGGCAGGTACGCGAGGTGTTTGATCTCGTCAGCGGTGTAGTTGCGGCAAGAGACCAGAATCTCGTCCATGCTACCGTCGAACCCGCGAACATTGACGACAGTGGGAGTGGTGGCGGTGCTAGAACTGGTGGTGGCTGTGTCGGCGAATCCTCGACCGAAGTAGTTCGCTGCCATTGTAGGCCAGCCGTTGAACGCGGTGCCTGTCGACAATGCGGCGCTTGTTGCTACTGAGCCGTTTCGATATACCGTCACAAACCTTCCGGCGCCGCCAGTATTGTCTCGCACAACCGCAACATGGTACCACGTAATTGTGGGCCAATTTAGGTTCTGGATCCGAATCACCCGACTTGAAGTCGTACCACTCGAAGTATTGCGCATCTCGAAGGCGAGGATGGGGTTGCTCGCGCCGGTACTCCACGTTTGCAAGTTGGCACGATAGTTGTCGTTGCTCGCAAATTCGAAAATGCGAGCGTTCTCATTGTGGGTCTCAACGCTAACCCATCCCGCGAATGTGAAGGTCGTTGAGCAACCGGCCGCGACCGCACCAGACAAAGTCACGTAGTTGACTGCAGCCGAATCCGCTGGGTTGTCCAGCTTTACGCCTTTACCAAATGGTCCGGAAACCCAGGCGGCGCCTTCCGTCAACGTGCCATCGAAGTTCCGATCCGACGAGTCTTCAGTCGTCGTCCCTGTCCCCTCTTCGAAATGGAACATCGAGTAATCCAGCTTCGGCCACGCCCGTTGACGGATGTCGGCCAAAGGTATTACGCCGTCGTCAACGTAGAACTCGTCGATGAGCCCTTGGAATGCATTGGCCCCATTGAAGCCATTCCCAACGATGTCGGTCGTCGTGGTGCCGAGTGCTGCTGGGTCGACCTTGACGGTCGCGCTATTTGCAACGATTTTTCCGTCGACGTAAATGGCTGTGCCAGCCGAGGACCCTGTAACCGTGACGTGCTTCCAAACGCCCGCAGGAAGCTGCGTCTGCGTGCCCATTTGAGCTAGGGTACCCCCTGAAGGCCGGTATTGCAGAGCGATTGTGCCCTCGAGGTTGAGGTTGAGCGTCAAGAATGCCGTACCCGCGCTATCCCCAATGTAGAACAGCTTGGTGTCCGCGGCGGCTGCTACTGAGAGATGCACCCACGCGGACACGGTGATCGCATGAGTGTTCACGAACTTGCCAGCCGGCATCGCAACCACTGAATCAGCGGCCGCAAAGCTGGCCGCACCTACGTTGCGGCTGTTTGGTGACGCAGACCAGGTAACGCTCGTGGCCGTGCCGTCATTGTTGTTCGTCGTAGCGTCGTCCGCCGTAGCACCTGTGGTCTCGTCGAAGTTGTATTGCAGAATCGGCACTGGCGGTCCCTCCACCACTCCCGAGCCTGCAGCGCCCGCAATGTTTTCTGCGCCTGCAACGCCACCTGTGCCGCCCTCGGAGTTGGTCGAGCCGGCAGTGCCTGTGGTTCCACCCGTGTCACTGGGCGCACCAGCAGCATCGCCAGCACCACCTGTGCCAGTCGTACCACCCGTATCGCTGGGTGCACCAGCCGAAGGTCCAGCCACACCGCCTGAACCCGGCGTGCCGCCAGTGCTCTCGGCGCCAGCGACTCCGCCCGCGCCAGCGGTGATGACCACGCCACCCGTAGCTGGAGTGCCAGCATTGCCCGCGACAATCGGTGGTGCGCCTCCTGTGACCGTTCCGCCGCCGCCGGCAGCGCCACCCGAGCCAACGACGCCACCAGCGCCCGCCACTGGCTGGCCGCCGGTAGCAATGGTACCGCCACCAACCCCCGTCCCACCGGTGCCGCCGCTGCCTCCGACAGATCCCCCATCAGTGCCTGCAACTGCTGAACCACCGACTGAGCTCGTTCCGCCCTTGGCAGTCCCGCCGCCAACACCGGTTGAACCGCCCTTGGCAGTCGAGCCGCCCACACTGGTGGTTCCGCCTGACCCGATTGCTTCGACGTCCGCATCGTCATCACTACAACCGCTCACGCCGAACAGCCCAGCGATGAGGAGGGGTGCGGCAAGTGTCATGTACCTTCGACGGTGCGGACAGGCACGAGATCGAATTGCCGGGACGTGGTTGTACTCATGGGTTGAAGCGACGTTTCGACGTGGACTCATCTGATTGGCTCCCTTTCTAACGTGACGAGAAGAAATCTTTCCGCCCGAAGCGGCCCCTCCGAGGTCGTTGGACGTTGACGCGTTAAAGCATCTGGAACAGGCCCTGAATTTCGGCAGACGTCAGCACGCGATTCCAGATCCGAAGATCATCGAAATGGGCATACATCGCTGGCGAGGTGTCATTGAAGGTCTTGCCCATGAGATTTTGGGTTGCGGTGATGCCCGATGGCAAGACGCTTGGGCTGGCCTTGCTGGCGGCTAAGACTCCGTCTACGTAGAAGTTGAGTGCATCGGCACTCCAGGTCGTAGTGAAGAGATGCCAGCCGCCATCCGCGTAGTTGCCAATGCTCCAGAGGTTGAGGAATGTTAGGCCGCCACTTGCGCCGGCAACCTGTCCGCCTATCGCCGAGGTTGCCGGTTCTGTCGCGTGAGGCGCCAGGAAGAAATTGCTCCCGCTACCGGAGCCGAAGTCCAACGCACGCGCACCCCGCCTATCGATGGATAGCTCCAGGACCCATATGCTGATGGTGGCCGTGGACAGTCCCGACAGCAGGCCTTGGCCAAGCTCCACGTAGTCCGTCGTAACCTTATCGTTGCGGACACGGAGCGCTTTGCCAAACTTGAGAGGCGGTGTCGATGTGCGCACTGCCGAACCCATGAGCGTCCCGTGCGCCGGCGTGCCCGCGGTCCCCGAGTCTAGCGCCACCGCGCCGCTCGCCTCATCGAATTTGTAGTGATGCACAAGCCCGATGGAGAATGGATCGATGAACCCGCCCGCACCAAGCCAGCCTGCGGTACCGGCATAACCCGCTGCGCCACCGCCGCCGCTGCCCGCACTGCCACCACTGCCTCCCGTGGCCATGCCGGTGGTTCCCCCGTTGGTGTCGCTTGTCACACCACCGGTGCCCCCATTGGCCGCGCCTCCCGACGTGCTCGCGGTACCACCACCAACAATGGCTCCAGCACCCCCCGTCGTTACTCCAGCAGTGCCGGCGTTCGATGTTCCAGCATTTGACGTACCACCGTCATTCACCCCAGCCGCGCCCGCGGTGCCGCCATTGGTTGTCGTGCCGCCACTCGTGCCTGCGCTGCCACCAACGTCGGTTGCCGTCGTGTCGCCACTCGTGTCATCGCCACCGCTGCTCGATGTGCCGCCTGCTTTGCCCGAAGAGCCACCCGAGTTCTTGCCGCCTTTCTCCGTTGCGGCGGAGAAGACGTCTTCTTCTTTGGGTACTTGAAACGAGCAAGCACCTGCAACGCCTAAGAGAAGGAACAAAACGCAGGGCAAGCATCGAGTGGATCGGACAGTCATGGTCGACTCATTGGGGGACGTTCATACGCTCGAGATACGCTCGCCGACACAGCTTACGGAAGGATAGGTCCAATATGGAAGCCTCGCGTCGCCAAAATGGCGACGCGAGTGTCCGCCACATGCCCACGCCGCACTACATGATGGTAAGATCACCTGCACTTTTGTCTTCGATGTAGCGGCCCAGGCTGACGCCGATTCGGACTCCCGCCCGTAGGCGGCCTGTAAACACGGCTGAAGTGAACTGTGCCCCTTGGTCAGTATTGAATATCTCTGGCGCTGGAAATCGATCCAGGGCCTCTTCCAGGGCATCCAGACAGAAGTACGTGTCAAGCGTGTTCGACAGCCGCCACGAAAGAACTAGCGACGCAGTAGAGCCCAGATCGACTGACCATCAGTACCAAGACACGCCCGATTCGATCGAAAAAAGGCGTTCAAGTGACATTGGCGTTCAGGATTCGAGATGAGAAGTATGCCCACCTCTTCGCATATCGCAGAAAGGGGGGCCCAAGGTTCTCGGGACAGTCGTACTAGAATCTCCTACTCTCTCTCCAAACTCGCCACGATGAACGCGCCAACGCCCTTGGGGTCATTCGCGACGACCTCGGTCGTCGTGTAGTACTCGTAGGATCCGTCGCGGTACGGGTCGCCGCCAAGACCGGCAACTTTGCATACCTGCTTGAGCTCGAGGCGCCCCGAAGGATCCACTTCGATGAATTGTTCAAGTGTGCCTTGGAAGGCGAATTCGGCCGCTTTTGCGAATGTTTTTTCGTCTAGCCAGCCGTGTTTTATGCCCTTGGTCAAGGCATAAGCAAACATCGCCGTTGCCGAGGACTCGCGGTAGTTCTTGTCGCGCTTCGGCGCATCGAGAATTTGCCACCAGACGCCGGTCTGCGGATCTTGCACCTTGGTAATGGCGGTTGCCAATCGATTCAGGATCGCGACGAGCGCGCCGTGCTTCGGGTGGTTCGGCGAGAGCAGCTCAAGTACGTCGACGAGGGCCATCGCGTACCACCCGACAGCGCGGCCCCAAAACTGGGCCGAGGTGCCCGTTTGCTTGTTCGCCCAGCGTTGCGCTTTGCTCTCGTCCCAGCCGTGATAGAGGAGGCCCGATTTGGCGTCGCGCGTGTGGCGTTCGAGTAGCTCGAGTTCATGCGCTACTTCGTCGTAGAGTGCGGGTTCACCGAACACTTGGGCAAATTTCGCCAGGAATGGGGCTGCCATGTAGGCGCCGTCGAGCCACATTTGGTGCGGATAGACCTGCTTGTGCCAGTAACCACCCTCTTTGGTGCGGGGGTGGGTCTTCATCTGCGCGCGTAGCGAGCGAATGGCCTTTTCATAGCGCCGACGTTCGGCTGGATCCGTGGCACCTTCGTACAGAGGAAAGAGCACTTTGCCCATATTGACGGCGTCAATATTGTACTCGTCGAGCTTGTAGCCTGTGATGGTGCCGTCTCGGGCAACTAGACCGTCAACGGTTCGCTTTACGAAGTCCGCGAGTTTCTGGTGCTTATGCTTTGCGGCAGATTGCAAGCAGCCCGTCAAAACGAATCCCGAATCGTAGTGCCATCTACTTGTAAGTGTCTGAGAGTCGTGAGCAATTATGCTTTCGCATGCGCGCGCGGACCAGGGGATCGCGCCCGCTGCTGCTGAGACAGTGACGGTGCAAGGGTTTGCGATTTGGCGAGCATGGGCCGCGACTTGATTGGTCCAAGCGGCAGCATCGGCGACGTTACCGCTCCGATCCCAACCAAAACCAGCGTGGTAACTGAGCTTGCTCGAAGTTTCGGCTTGAGCGACAAGCAAGTAATCGGAGTCGAGCTGCTGCGGTGCACCGGTGGCAGTGCCTGGCAGAACGATGGCACAGCCGAAGTGGCTGTCTTCTGCCATTGGCTCCCAGGTGAGCATCCAACGACCTGCAGGATCGACGACCACGTCGCTGTCCTTGTGTTTGGCAATACCGAGGCCCACCAGAAGGTTGCCGTGTGGGGCGTTCAACTTGAAGGTGGACTCGTGGAGTTCGAAGTTCTTGCCGGCATCGAGAGTGATACGTTTGGTTTCGGTGACGTGCGCTTTCCCGACAGCCCACGCGGGGTAGTCGAGCTCGAAGATGAGGCGCAATGGGCCGTTGGCGAGCACGCGCGACTGTGTGAAATTGCTTGAGACATGGAGCTTGTCGTTGGCCCAAATGCCAAGGCCTCCGCAGCCGCGTGATTTGCCCACCGAGTAGAGATCTGCGCCTTCGCCGTGGTCGTGGTGATAGTCATCTGTAAGGTACCAATCGTTGATGACGAGGCGCTGTGTTCGTTTGCTCCATGCGTCGATACCGCTACTGGTCAATGGTTCACGACTCCAGACTTCCAACCCAGAACCGTACATGCGCCGCGCAATGCGATCATTCTCCCAGGCAAAATCGTCATGCCGTTCGCGGACAAAACGTCCGTAAACCCGGTACGCTTCACGTGGAAATAACTTGCGTTGGCCGTAACGCAACGAAAAATTCCTTGTTTCATTGGGCGCAAGTTCAGTTTGAAACAGGAGTTCGTTTGGTGTCTCGTCGCCGTCGGTGTCCACTAGCTGTGAAAGAAGAGGCTGGCCCGAAGCATCGATCAGGACGATTTGTTTTGGGGCGAGCCAGAACTTCGATATTTCTTCGAGCTTTATGGATATAGTCTCGGCAACTCGAGGCTCAGCGCTGGGGTTGGTAACTTGGAGATGAACGACCTCGATGGCTGCAGCGCTTTGCTCGGCGGGGTCAGGGTGCGCCTTTGGTGCGGGCGTGGTGGTGACAGGGCCCGCGGCGTTTCCCATGATTGGCGAGGCGGCGGGGGTGAGCTCAGAAGTTCTTGGTCCACAGGCAATGTTTGCCGTCACAAGGAGTCCCACGCTGCAGAGGCAGGCGCGTCGCGGGGATTGGCTAAACCTGTTGCGAGACGACGGTTTCGTGTGAACCATTGGCTAAAATCCTGTCTGCCGTCGACTCCGCGGCATGCGGAACGCCCCAGAGGACAACAATAGCGAATGACGAGCAGACGGGCGGCTAGAGCTCAGCGGAAAGCAGCTGGACATGAGTTTTGAGGCGCTGAGTCGCGCCTTCTGCCCGAGGGTTGTGAGTGCGCGAAGCGGACCGGCCAGTAGATGTAGATGGGAACCTTGGGACGGAGCGACAGTCGTCAGTGCAGAGGAGCCGCTACCTCTCAAGCATTGACCACTCGCACTTATTGCAGCCCAGCACTTCCAACGCTGCAGCGGACCAAAGGCGGCCCTCGAGCTTGCGTAACCATCCAACATAACTAGGGTTTCACCTGGGCGCCTAGGCAACAGCTGGGACCAGGTGACGACTCTCGCGTCTTCGATTCGAAGGGGGATCCGCTGGTCTCGATAGGTTGAGAATTTCTTCACCGAGTCACGGATATCGTGATCAAGCGATGGGCGAAGCGCATACGCTAACAAATCGCCTTCTACATGCCATATACTCACGATGGCCGTGGCTGAAATCGCACTATTCCTTCAAACCAGGAACAACGACTACCAGCAGCTGCTTAGCGAAGACTGTCTGGTGGCGGCACGGAGGCACGGAATGCACGTTCGTGTCTTCTCCGCTGATAACTGTGCAGCCAAGCAAGTGGAGCAGATCCACCACGTGCTAAATTCGAGTGCTCGGCCGCAGAGCGTTCTTGTCAGTCCTGTCCAGGAAACGAGTTTGCGTTCGTTGTCGCGCGACGCGGGTAAGTTGGGCGTGGGGTGGGTGGTACTGAATCGTTGGAGCGAAGAATTGCCTGCGCTTCGGGGCGAGTTTCCCCATTTGCCAATCTTCTCGGTGACACCCGACCAATACGAGATTGGTCACGTGCAGGGCCGGCAGTTCAAAAACATATTGCCGAATGGCGGAGAGGTTGTCTACGTTCGCGGCACCTCCGGTACCTCATCGGCACGGCGTCGTTTCGAGGGGCTGCAGCAAGAACTCGAAGGCACGAACATCCGGCTAAGAACGTTCGATGGAGATTGGTCGAGTGAGGGCGGGCAGCGCGCGATTCACGAGTGGGTCGAGGCGGCCCCGCAGGGCGATTTGCAGACTTTGGTGGTTGGGGCTCAGAACGACAGCATGGCAGCTGGGGCGCGCAAGGCGCTATCTGCTGAGGGTCGACGGCACAAGCAACTCAGGGTTGGTCGGCTTCATGTTACAGGTTGCGATGGCGCGTCGAGCTTTGGTCAACGCTTGGTTGCCGAGGGCATGATCACTGCGACAATTCTGGTGCCGTCGGTTTCCGGTAGGGCAGTCGACGAGCTAGCGTCGGTGCTTCGTGGGGGCTCGTTGCCACCTGAGGAAATTGTGTTGGGGGTTTCCTCCTTCCCGGACCTGCGTGATTCGCTGCGCGAACTGATCGGTCTCGGATCAATATTCGCCAGACAGTCAGGGCGTGGTCACGGCCAGACCCTCACCGACGTTGCATTGCTCGAGGGGTTACAGAACGGCGAGCGTGCCGCACAGGCCGCATTTTTCGAGAACTACGAGTCGTTGGTGCGCCGAATCCTCGTACGCATTCTGCGCAATAGTCCCGATGTTGCAGACGCTCTGCAAGACACGTTTGTCCGGACTTTCCGCAGTGCCCCGCAGGTCAAGGATCCCATGGCTTTGCGCGGTTGGGTGTTGCGCGTGGCGGAATCAGTGGCGTTGGATCAGCTGAGGCGGCGTCAGCGCTCGAACTCGCGCGGCGTAACATCGAATGAAGGCGTCGATGTGCCAATTGATGATGCCTCGGTCGAGCTCCGTATAGCAGTACGCGATGCCTATCGCGTTCTCGACCGGTTACCCCAAGAGGAACGCGTCGTGTTTGCCATGCGATACATCGACGGCATGGAACTCGCCAAGCTTGCTGACGTGACTGGCGTCTCTCTCGCCACGATCAAGCGTCGGCTATCTCGGGCAGAGTCGCGGTTCCGGACGTTGGCAAGGCGTCAACCCGGGCTTGCGGAGTGGGTTGACGGCGGCGACGCTTAGTCATTGTCTTAGTTCCAGGCCGGATGCAATTAGAGATTCTCGATCTTCTTGAAGCGCGGAACCAGCGCCTTCATCACGGCCCAAGCAATGACGTAGGCGAGGGCGCACACGCCGAACATAATCGAATAGGCGGTAGTCATTTCGGTCAACACCAGGTGAGCTTGCAGCTGCTTGAGCTGAGCAAACGCGTCGGGGTTGAGCGTCTTGACTTGGGCGACCACGTCTTTGGGTAAGCTGCCCAGTTCGACTTTGTTCAAGTCGACCAAGCTCCCATGCTTGTTCGTCAGACTCAACGCGAGGATCTGATCCAGGTAGGGAGCAAGCGCGCCGCCCTTGGCTTCGGCCCAGGATTTGGCAATGCCCGCCTGCCGGAAACCATCGAAGAGCCATCCGCCAGATTTGTTGATCAGGATCCCGCCGAGGCCGCCAAACATGCCGCCGATCCCGATGATCGAAGCCACGGCTCGCTTTGGGAACATGTCCGATACTGTGGTAAACAAATTCGCGGACCACGCTTGGTGTGCGGAGGCGCCAATTCCAATCAGCACGACTGGCACCCAGAAACTGTAGTGACCGAGGGGCTGAGCCAGCAACACGGTGAGTGGAAAAAGTGCGATCAGCAGCATCGCGCGCATTCGGCCCGCATAGGGTTCGTAGCCGCGATTGATGTAGAACACAGGGAACCAGCCGCCCGAAATGCTACCCACGCAGGTCATCGTGTAGAGGACCGCGATCGGTGTCGCGATCTGTACCCCGGACATGCCGTACTGTGCCTTCAGGTAAGCTGGAAGCCAAAACAGGAAGAACCACCACACGCCGTCAGTCATGAATTTGCCAAAGGCAAACGACCACGTCTGGCGATAGCTGAGCAGCTTGCCCCACTTGACGTACCAGGGGATCTTCGAATAGTTCGCTGCAGCGCGCAGGGATTCGTTGGCCTTAGCGGCTTCGGCTTCGGCCTGTTCGTCCAAATCGCTGTGAATGTAGGCATATTCGGCCTTCGTTAGCCGCTTCTGTTGGCTCGGGGCTTGGTACAGCCAGAACCAGAAAACGAGCCAGAGAAGGCCGATGGCCCCGACGATAACGAAAGCGCCCTGCCAACCAGTGTGGTTGGCCAACCAGGGCACTGTCAACGGGGCGAGAATAGCCCCCACATTTGACCCTGAGTTGAAGATCCCGGTGGCCAACGAACGTTCGCGTTTTGGAAACCATTCTGCTGTGGTCTTGATTGCAGCCGGGAAGTTGCCCGCTTCACCGAAGCCGAGAACCGCCCTGGCAGCCATGAAGCCACCCGTACCCGTTGCCAAGGAGTGCAATACCGCACCGACCGACCACACTATGAGCGACCAAGCGTAACCCGCCTTTGTGCCCAGCCAATCAATGAGCCGTCCCGCGAACAGCATCGCGATGGCATACACGAGTTGAAACACCATCACGATGTTCGCGTAGTCGGTGTCGCTCCAATTGAATTCGGTTTCGAGGTCGCCCTTGAGCAGACTCAAGACTTGTCGATCGAGGTAGTTTATCGTGGTAGCGAAGAAGAGCAGAGTACAGATCGTCCAGCGATAGCGACCAATCTTCTCGTTGATTTGAGTCAGTTTGCTCATGGGGGACGTGGGTGGTCGCTGGACTTGCCTGAAGCCGCTCGGATTGTTGTGTTCGGTTGCGACGCTGTCGGGCGACTCGGCTCGTTTGGCGGATGGTTCGGTCAACATTCGACTCCAGATGGACGTCCGTCAAGCGCAGAGAGGCTCACCTTCGTTCGAATTTTGGGGCCAAAGCGCTGAGCGCAATGATTCAGCCCTGTCGCGCAGGGCAAGCCGGCGCGCAACGGCATGCGTGAAGAGCGCGCGTACCCAGGGGCCGGCGCAGTATGCGTCCGGTACAATCCGGTGCGGCGATTGCTTCGTGTGGGACCGTTGTTCGACTGATGGTTTGGGTCCTTGCGTCGTTACCATGGCGCGCTTACCAACAGAACGAGCCATCAAGAGTCACTCCCAATGGCGTCAGACGGCGCCTCCTAGGCGGCCCAGGGCAGGGGTGGCAGTGACGGGGAGCGGCGCCCGAGGGCGTGTCTGGCACCATCGCCATCTTGAACGCATTCGAAAACGGGCACGAGCTCAATAGTATGGTCTGTCTTTTCGCCAAAAGCGCCGCTTGAGGCCAGGGCTCGCGCGTGCGGACCGTCCAGCACCAAAAACAAGTTGAAGGTTCCAGCGCCAGCGGGCGTTTCGATAACCTCGACGATCATTCGACGGTCCAGGTGCAGTTCTTCGCGACCACGTTGGATGAGGACGCGCTTATTGCTGATGAGGTAGCGCGTCTGGCGCAGCAGGTGAGGTCGATGCCACAGGGCCGAGCGCCCGATGAAGAAGCCAGCGAAGAATACGCAGAGTATCGCGAGACTCATCCCGACGACAAGCGCAACGAACGATAGCTTTTGCGAGGTAAAGCCAAGCGAATTGAGTCTCCCGATGAGCGAGAGCCCCCGCAGAGACATTGCGATTCCGAGACTGAATAGCCCCAACGTTACCGCGACGAGGGACCACTGGGAAGTGCCGTTGGGCAAGTACGCCCTAAGGGTTGGGAGCGGTTTCGCGGCCCAAAGGATGCGTTCGCCACGATCGAGCCGTTGCGTGAGCGGTAACTCCCCGTGGCCCGCGGAAGCGACATCGTGAGCGTCTCGAATGATCGCCCAAACGCCGTCTGGACTCTCGATCCCCTCGAGCCGCAATGCGAGACGTCGGTGCAATGCGCCCGTTGGTACTGCGCGGATCAATTCGAGCGTGCCGACGTTGCTCAGCCGGGGACTCCAAACGATCCGTGCGAAGGAGATTGATTTGCGCTCAATCGAACGGCGAAATGGACCACGGCTCCAAATGACTTGGTCCTTCGTAACACGGTACGTGGCCCCACCGTGCCACCAAGTGGGCAGTCCGTGGACCAAGGCGCCCAAGGTGACGCTCCAAACTGCAAACAGAAACGCACTTGCGCTCAAGTCGCCGAGGCTGGTAGCTCGGACAACGGCAAATGCGATGGAGATGACACCGGAACCGTACGCCAAGTATCCGACGAGACGCAGCAACGGCGACGGCCTGACCTCCATCGGGCGCCCTTCCCAACAGTTAGGTTCAGCGTGGACGGACTCTCTCGCCATTTCGTGAGCTCTTCATCGGGTCTGACGCTCGCTCCACAAAGAAGTTGCGCCAAGAGTGCCAGATCGGCTCATTTTTCTGACGTGAAGCCACCAGGTCAATTCGGCCTTCGTGCTGGTGCTGGCAGCGACCAGCAGGAATTCGGGTGTCGCTGAAGTTGCTGGTCAATACGGCTTTGCGGATCCTCTGACTAGAGGCGGGTAACAAAGATGACTTCGAGTCGCTCATTGAGCCGATTCGCCCCCAAGTCTTTGCCGGCCGCGATCGGCATTCGCCCGCCAACAGCTTGGGATTGGACTTGGTTGGCGCCAGCGGCTTTCAGTCTCGCTGCAGCGGCTTCGCCTCGGCTTCGATCGATCGGTTTGGGTTCACCCCTGGTCGTGTGGGTAACTACGAGAACAGGGGCCTGGTCATTTGACTGGGCCAACTGACCGAGTGCGGCAAGTTTGGTCGCCATTGGACTCGCGAGATCGGCGCCAGCGAAGGCATCGTACAAATTAATCACGATTCCTCGATCGTCACGCGATGGTGCGAATCCGGCGTTTGCTAGTTCGACGAAGAGCTGATCGGACTTTTCCGACGTGGGGTTGGCCATGACGGCAGGCCGACGTTGCGCAGTGAGCAAACGTTGACAGCGTGAGCGGGCCGCGATGGCACCGCGAAGCGGTGCTGGGAATTTGCCCGCCATCGACTTGGCGTCGATCCCATCAATCTCACTGAGCGCTGCAATGACGTCGGTATTCGGCTGAGGTGCGGCACTGCCCAGAAGTTGTGCACTGACGCAGAGAAGCCGAGCCTGCGATAGTGCCGTTTTTGCTGCGACAAGACGAGCCTGTTCGCGATCCGGTGTCGATGCTTTGGGACCTGCGATTTCCTCAGACTCGCGTTCAACGGTGAGCTGAGCTTCGAGGTCGGCGGCCTCTGCTGCCGCGCTCATTTGTGCCGCCTGCAGCTTCAGCAGGGCCAGCTCGGCCTGGTGCACTTCGGCTTTGGCGGCGAGTACGCGTTGCTCTGCCCGAACGATGCGCGCCAATTCGCGCGCATCGGCATAGGTGAGAAGAGCCCGTTCGGCGAGAATTTCCGCGCTTGCAGTGTGCCCCTTGGGCCACGCTGCCTCGGCATCTTCGCGCAGCTTTTCGGCCTTCGCATCCGCATGTGGCACCAACCGCCGTGACTCTTGAGTAGCGTCGCTGGAACGTACCGCGTCAACTTGGTCGAGCAGCGCCGGACGGGGTACCGACGCGCAAGCAGTTGTGAGTAGCACCAGGGGGATCCATTGTGCGATACACGTCATTACTTCACCTGCGACTTGGGGCTGGTTTTCAGTGGGCTCGAGGGCTTTTTGCTGGCTTCGGGTCGAGCGACTGCAGAGCTCGCCGTTGCTGTCGTCACTGGCTTGTCGTGCGACGCTGGCGCTACGGCAGTTGGTGGCGTCGCTAACTTCGCTGCCCGTTCGGCCTTCATTCGAAGTATTTCCTCGCGGTTGCGCTCGCGCTGGGCGATCGTGGCCTCAAGCAGGGTTTCAGTCCTTCTGCGCTTTTGGTCCAAATCGGTGAGAAGCGTCTGTTGAACAGCGAGTTCCTTCTCGAGCTCGATCGCACGCACGACGTTGGCGGCCAACTTGACCCACTCATCGGCAAGTGCGGCCAATTCAACAGAGTGAGGCGCATCACCGGCGGCGCGCGCGTCGAGGACGCGCTTGAGAACCTTGCGCGCGTTGACGGCAGGGTCGCGCAGGATCGCTTGGCGCTCTGGGGTCGATTCGAGGGCCTTCAGTCTTTGTTCGATTGCCGTCGGATCGTTGTCGTCCGCAGAAGCACGACTGGCAGTCAACAAGGCTATGGCCGCGACGGGCCAGACAATCAAAAGGCGCATGAAATTGACGTGCACAGGCGGAAGAAGCCACGAGCCAGCCGACAGGTCAAGCACCGGGTTCCAGTCACGCAGTTTTCGCGCTATAGGGCGCTGGGTAGACCTATGACCGACCGGCCGCGCTCCTCCTGGGACGAATACTTCATGGCAATTGCCCGCGTCGTCGCGACGCGCTCGACTTGCGACCGAAAGCACGTCGGTGCGGTCGTGGTGCGAGACAAGATGCTGCTTGCGACAGGCTACAACGGTAGCCTTCGAGGCCTGCCGCATTGTGATGACATCGGTCACTTGATGCAGGACGGGCATTGCATTCGCACGGTCCACGCGGAGGCGAATGCCATCGCGCAGGCTGCGCGTAGCGGTGTCCGGGTCGAGTCGGGGGACATTTACGTGACCGCATCGCCGTGCTTCAGCTGCTTCAAGCTGATCGCCAACGCCGGATTGCGGCGCATTGTGTTCGGGGAGTTTTACCGCGACGAACGGATCTTCGAGTTGAGTCAAGCGCTTGAGATCGAATTGGTGCATCTGCCAACCGATGAGGCAAATCTGGCATGACGAAGCTAAATGTGTGGGTTGTCTGTGGTGGGCCTTCGGGTGAGGCGGAAGTGAGTCGCACCTCTGGTCGTGCTGTGGTGTCCGCGTTGCAACGTGCAGGGCATGCTGCAAGCCTCGTTGAATTTGAGCCTTCAATGACCCGAAGTCTCCTTGGCACGCCACCGGACGTAGTCTTTCCCGTCACGCATGGCACGTTAGGCGAAGACGGCTGCTTGCAGGGGCTGCTTGAGGTTTTCGACGTGCCCTACGTGGGCTCTGGTGTCTTGGCGAGTGCGCTCGGTTCGAACAAGCCACAGGCCAAAGCTGCCTGGCAGTTGGCTGGGCTGCCTGTCGCCAAGGAATTGGTAGTTCGCCACGGCGAAGAGCTGTCGCGGGCGGCGTTGGCTGCACGGGCAAAGCTCGGCTTTGCCATTGTCGTCAAGCCGGCTTCCGGTGGCTCTGCCATCGGCGTACAGCGCGTAAGCGCGCAGCAATCCGACGCTCAACTTGTCGAGGCAATTCGCGCGGCGCTGGCGCTCGACAACGAAGCGCTACTCGAGGCATGGCTCGTGGGGTTGGAGGTGACCTGTGGTGTTCTCGATTTGGCAGGCCAGTTGCGTGCGCTGCCGCCCACACTCATTCTCCCGGAACGCGCGGACTTCTACGATTTCGTATCCAAGTATGCGCCAGGCGGCAGTCGTCATGTGTGTCCCGCTCCACTTGCGCCGGGGCTCGTCGAACGGCTCCAACAGCTGGCGGTACGCGCGCATCAAGTTGTGGGGGCGCGCGATCTGTCACGTGTCGATTTCTTGGTTGACGACCGGCGTGGCGTCGATTTTGCGCCCAAGATCCTCGAGATCAACACCCTGCCCGGCATGACTTCGACGAGCCTCTATCCGGAGGCTGCGGGTATCGCCGGAATCCCCTTCGAGGCACTGGTCGACGGCTTGGTGCGTCAAGCCATGGCGCGGCCGCGACGGATGTTTCCCGAAGCGCTAGCCATGCCTACCTGAGTTTTCCGGCAGGGCAGCCGGGGGCCGTGCGATCGACCCGGGGCGTGCTAACAGCTGCCGGTCATGGCGAACGGTCGGAAAATCTTGGTCGTTGGTTCTGGTGGCCGCGAGCACGCTATTGCGCTGCGTCTGCTCGACTCACCTTCAGTTGCGGAGGTGCTCGTTTTGCCAGGCAATGCCGGAACGTCTGAGGCGCCGAAGACGAGCCGCAAGACGATGCGCAATACTGTTGGTGACACACTAGAGGTTGCGCGTGCGGAGAGCGTCGACCTCGTAGTCGTGGGGCCCGAAGTTCCTTTGTGTGCCGGCCTGGTCGACGATCTGACGGCTGCGGGGATCTTGGCGTACGGTCCGTCAAAAGCCGCGGCGCGCCTCGAGGGTTCCAAAGCGTTCATGAAAGACTTCGTGGCGCGCCATCGCCTACCCACCGCGGCGCACGTGACGCTCGGCATCGACTCGGACATTGCAGCAAGCGTACGCAGTTTCGCTCTCCCGCCAGTGGTCAAGGCAGATGGGCTCTGTGCCGGTAAGGGTGTAGTAGTCGCTCAAACCCATCAGGAGGCGATCGAGGCTGCGCAGGGAATGCTCAGTGGTGACGCGTTCGGTGAAGCTGGGCGCACAGTGGTCCTCGAGGAGCGTCTCGTCGGTTCTGAGGCGAGTATCCACGCTGTATGTGATGGCGAACGCGCGTTTTTGCTCCCCGCCGCCCAGGATCACAAGCGAATCTTCGATAACGACGAGGGCCCGAATACTGGCGGCATGGGCACGTACGCGCCAGCCCCGCTCATTACCAGCGCGCTTGAAGCCCACATCCAAAGTGCGATCATTCAGCCAGTACTCGACGGCATGCGCGCCGCGGGGACCCCTTTCCGCGGTACGCTGTTTGCCGGGCTGATGATCTCGCCGACTGGTGAGGCAAAAGTACTTGAGTTTAATGTGCGTTTCGGTGATCCGGAAACGCAAGTACTGATGGCTGTGATCGAAGGCGATCTCGCCGACCTTTTGGTTAGTGCGGCGCGGGGACGACTCGATACAAAGTGCGTGCGGCGGCTAGATCAACATGCAATCTGTGTCGTTCTGGCGGCTCAGGGGTACCCAGGAAAGCTGCGCATGGGTGACGCCATCGTCGGTGTCGATGGCGCAGAGCAGATCGAGGCAACACGGGTAATTCACGCGGGGACAAGGCGCGAGGGTGACCAATTGCTTACCGCAGGCGGCCGAGTACTCGGGGTCACAGCTCGTGGCGATTCGCTACGGCAGGCAGCCGACCGTGCCTATGCGGGAGTTGGGCGAGTCTTCTTCGACGGAATGCAGTATCGAAAAGACATCGGGCACCGAGCGTTGAGCTAGGGCGCGACGTCGGTAAGTTTCACCGCTTGCTTGGTGTGGCATCCGCTATGCTGGAATTGACTTGGTTTCTCCGACCTTCATGCCCAAACGGCTGCGTACGATGGCGTGCGACTCAGACACGGAGAATGAAAGCAGGTCGCGCACGCGCTCGGCTGGAGTGAGG
>Ga0302321_100000028_pt1 | contig 143309 bp, 147 predicted proteins | sample Fen_T0_1_FD_202505 | JGI IMG/M metagenome (GOLD analysis project Ga0302321, IMG submission 202505) | Peat permafrost microbial communities from Stordalen Mire near Abisko, Sweden - Fen_T0_1 | ecosystem: Environmental > Terrestrial > Soil > Wetlands > Permafrost | place: Sweden: Abisko...
GATGATGTGATTGTAGCCGTTGCTGATAATAAACACCGTCGCTGCGGTGGCCAACGCCAACCCAAAAGCGAGACCGGTGTGTTCGCCCAAAGCGCGGAACGCTTCGTCAGGTCCGTATGATGAGGAGGAGAGTCCGTCAGCGCCCAGCCCCACCCATGCCAACAAGGCGACCAGCGATAGCTTGTGGAAGGCGTTGGGGTCTTTGACGTCCTTCGGGGGGCCGGCTAAAAGGCGCCAGATACTCTTGGGCATTGGATCTCTAATCTCGCGGACGTTTGCCGTCCCAGGCGCGCGGTTTGCTCGAACTCGGCTCGTGGCATTGGCGCACTCGGATCCGGATGACATTGCCAGAGCACGCCTGCAAGATGCAACCGCCCCGCGTCAGGCAATCTTGACATATTCTTGATACCCGAAACCGGCTGAGCGGCGCTGCGGAAACAGCGAAGAAATAGTGACCATTCACCAAAGTACGCTGGGCTCAACCCTGAGACTCCCCAAGGGCGCAAGGACCAGGCGACGCCAAACAGGCACGAGAGTGAGCGCCCACAATCCGCAAGCGGCTTGGATCCAGATATCAGCCCAGGCAACGCCGCCCTGCAATTGGCGCGCGTGGCCAAGGCTCGCAACCTTAGCATTGAGCAGGTGCGTCATCTCGTTGCCGACAATACGACAGGGCGTGCACTGCTGGTATTGGGGGAGCCATGTGTAAACGTCCTGCGGCTGAACCTCGCGCTCGACGCGTTGAAGTGATGGTGGCCTACGGTTGCAAGCAACGCGCCTCCGACGAACGACACGTTCACGAACAGGCGCATTCAGGTACCCCTTCAGGCGCATACCGGGCGTTGATGAAGCCGTGATTCAGGCAACATAGGGAACATTGATCCGCAGGCTCGGTTCGCGTCACAGTGTTTTTACAAGTAGCGCGATCGGTATACATATCGCAGCTACAGGTGGGCGGCACGCCTGACGTGAAGTCGGACCAGTCGTAGTTCGCAGCGAGGCAGCAGTTATTGCACACTTGGCTGTCGGCGAGGTTTGTGGCGCAGAGCGTGGCGTTGGGCGGGATCGTCGCAGCGCAGGCACACTTGCCCTGGTTGATGAGAGTACCGAGGGCATAGCCATTGGTGTTGCAGCAATCGGAACAGTCGACGACACGGCTCGAACTGCCGTTGTCGACGACGCCGGAACAATCGTCGATATTGACATTGTCTGGCGGGTTTAAGTCGGCCCAACTCTCGTTGACGTTTTTTTCGGGTGCCGGACCACTGCTAGTATTGTTACTGCACCCCACGGCGACAGCCAATGCCATCGCTAGTCCAATGCCAATTCGACCGGCCATCATGAGTGCATGATATCAGGCCGCGTCGGCGATTTGTCCAGCGGTCGGTGCCCAAAGCGCTAAAGGTCGCAAAACGCCGCCACATTGCATGCTCTCGATCTGTGGTAAAGAGCCCCACTCGAACCCAGAGGAGCTCTCGCATGTTACTCGACGAAATCAAAGCACGGATGTTCAAGGCCATGAAGGAAGGCAGGATCGTCGAGAAGGAGATCCTGCGCGTGGCGATTGGGGAAATCACCACCAATGCGGCAAGAGTCGGCATGACAGGCAGCGACGAGGAATCCCAGGCCACCCTGCGCAAGCTCATGAAGTCCAACGAAGAGTCATTGGCCGTTATCGAGGATCCAGAACAGCGAGCCAATCTCGAACTTGAGCAGCGCACTCTGGCCGACCTGTTGCCAAAGTCGCTCAGCGTCGAGGAGATCGCCGAAGCCCTTGCGTCCGTGAAGGCGGCGATCGTAGCTGCAGGCAACGTGGGTCAGGCTACAGGGGTGGCGATGAAGCAGCTCAAGAGTATCGGTGCGGTCGTCAATGGCAAGGACGTTTCTGCCGTCGTTACTGCGATGCGTCAGTAGACAATGGGCCTTTACGACGTTCACGCGCATCTGACTCATTCGGAGTTTGCGCCGGATCTTCCGGCCGTGCTCGACCGAGCTCGTATGGCTGGGGTGACGCGAATCATCAGCAACGGGCTTAACCTCGAGGACAATCGAGCCACGCTTGAGCTCGCTGCGCGTGAGCCCTTGGTGCGTCCTGCACTCGGGCTCTACCCGGTCGATGCAGTGTTGCCCGAAATGCGTGCCGCGGGCGTAGACTATCCACGTGAAGGCGTCGAGCACAGCGTTGCAGACACCTTGGACATGATAGTCGAACACATCGATTCCGCAATTGCCGTCGGCGAAGTGGGTCTCGATGGATATTGGGTCCCCGAAACGTTTTGGCCCCGCCAGGACGAGGTATTTCGAAGCCTGGTGAAGCTCGCGCTCGCATTCGAAAAGCCGCTCATCGTACATTCGCGCAAGCGCGAGCCAAGAACGCTCGAACTACTCGAAGAGCTTGGGGGAAAACGTGTGCTTTGGCATTGTTTCGGCAGCAAGTTTAAGCTCGTGCAGCGGATTGCGTCTCTCGGTCATTACGTGTCTATTCCGGCGAACGCCCGTCGTTCGGAGAGTTTCACCAAGATGCTCTTGAGCCTGCCGCGGACCCAGCTGCTGCTCGAAACCGATTGCCCGTACCTTGGGCCGCGCTCAGGTGAACGCAATGAGCCGTGCAACGTTCTTGAAACCCTGAAATACGCCGCCGAACTCTGGCAGGTTTCAGTCGAGCAGGCAGAACTCAATTTTGCGGCGAACTACCAGCGCTTGTTTGGTGAGGCGCCGTAGGTTGGGCAAGTTCATCACTCGTCGAGCCGACGCCAGCAGACGAAGGTGGCGGCCTGTCCAATATAGTTGCCTGTTCGGTCGACGATATTCCACACGGTGGCTTGGTCTATCTCGAAACGTCGCCCGGTGCGACTGATCCGGATCCCGCGATATCCGCTGCTGTATCCGTGCACTTGAACTTCGCGCAGCAAGACCTCACGGGCTTCGCGCAAGTCGGGTTCGGCGGTCTTCCGACTTTCCATGTGTGTGAAGGCGTCGAAGTCCATCTCCCAGAGTTCGAGTGCTTTGGCGTTGCCATACCAGAGGACGGCGGGGGTCTGGTTCCCATGCGCAAGAACCACGAAAGGTGCATCGAAGAGTTCTTGCGGGGCTGCCAGCGGATGCTGCAGGAAGTGCTGGTAGCTCTCAAGCAGCGCCACTAGCCGGGGATCGTTCGGGTCGAGCATGGAAACCAATTACCTCGATGCGGGGCGAATGTGCTTCAGCTAAACTATTTTTGCCACGCTGTGACTTCCTGGTGATCTGAGAATGCTGCGAAGAGCCGCGCTTGGCCGTGCTATCCTGGCCGTTGAAGCGATGAATCTTCCCTACCGGCACGGGTTGCGGGTACACGGCGTCCTGTCGTTGGCTGCGGCTTGCCTTTTTCTGGCCTGCTCGGGGCAAGATGACGGACCTGTTATTGGGGGGGGCGGGCAACCCAGTCAGGTAGGTTCGAGCGTCTTGGGCGGTGTGTCTTCGGGTGGCACCACTTCTAGCACCTCGGCGGGCATCGGCGGTGTTTCCAATGGTGGCGTTTCGTATGGCGGAGCCGCGGCGACGGGCGGGGCTCCCGCCGGCGGTGTAAATACTACCGGTGGCGCGGCCACCGGTGGCGCCAAATCCACCGGCGGCGCAGTCACTGGCGGAGTAGCGACGACCGGCGGCGCAGTCACTGGCGGAGCCGCGACGACTGGTGGCGCAAAGTCTACGGGCGGAGCCGCGACGACCGGTGGCGCCAAGTCTACGGGCGGAGCCGCGACGACCGGTGGTGCGGGCACCGGAGGCGCCATAGCCACCGGCGGCGCCAATTCGTCTGCTGGTGCGGCTGGTGCGAGCAGCGGGTGCCCTTACGTCGGGCACGTGACGTACACGCTCGCCAAAGCAACGGCGCCCACGACGGACCAACAAACTGCCTACAATCGAATTACCTCGGCGATGGACACGGCCATTCGCTACTACAACTGTTACACCAACATCACCAAAGCACTGAATGTGTCTTACGTACCGTCGGTAGCCACCGCCGATGGCAACATCAACGGCTCGATTCGGTTCGGGTCAAGTGCGTCGATGAACCGCGTGACTGCGATGCACGAGATTAGTCATACTGTCGGTGTCGGCACGGCTTCGACTTGGGCTTCGCTCGTGGTGGGGGGCAAGTTCACAGGTACTAACGCGTTGGCGCAACTTCTGGCAATTCCGAATCGACTCGCGGATACGATTGGTGCCGATACTCAGCATTTTTGGCCGTATGGTCTCAACTACGAGAGTGAAGGCCAAAAAGAGTCTGATCTGATCGGACATTGTCAGATGGTAGTTGCTATCCGTAAGGATTTGGGATTGCAATAGGTCCCGCTGTGCTCGCGTAGCGGGGCGAAAGCGCGCCTGGAGGTCATGTGGTTTCTTGTCGAAGGTCAGAGCTGAGTCACTACCTCGATTGCCAGCGCTTTGCGGCGTCGTCGACATGGGTTCTGGCGGTGGCAGTTGGCTGTAGTTCGTCGTCATCGGGCCCGGCTGGGCAAAACAATGCAGCTGGCACTCCGACCGTTATCACCAATTCGGGCGGGGCTGCTTCGACCAGTCCGACGAGTGGTGGCGTTGCGGTGGTCGGTGGCGGTTTTGGCGCGATCGCTGCTGTTGGAGGAAAAACCGCTGGTGGCGCGGCTGCAGGCGGTACCAACTCAGGCAGCGGCGTTGGCGGCAGCGTCAGCGTGGGTGGCAATGTGCCACTAGGTGGCGCGACGTCGGGTGGCACTCCGAGCGGCGGCAAGGTAGCGGGCGGAACAGCTACCGGGGGTACAGGTACTGGCGGTATTGCACCTGGGGGCGCACCTGCTGGAGGCAAAGCCGCGGTGGGCGGCACAGCTACTGGCGGCAAAGCCACGGGTGGCAATGTAGCGGGTGCGACCAGCGCTGGGGGCACGAATGCCGCTGGATCCGGTGGTTGTCTCGACGGACCTGCCGTGGTCGTACCCGCTGGTTACAACTTGGTTTGGGCCGACGAGTTCAACGTTGATGGTTCGCCCGACAGCTCCAACTGGGGCTACGAAACTGGCTTCGTTCGCAACGAAGAGGCCCAATGGTACCAACCAGACAACGCCCGGGTCGAGAAAGGTTGTCTCGTCGTCGAGGCGCGCAGAGAGCGAAAGGCTAACCCCAACTACCAAGCAGGCAGCACCGACTGGAAACTCAACCGCCAATATGCCGAATACACCGCGTCGAGTCTACGCACCATGGGCAAACGTACCTGGCAGTACGGTCGCTTCGAGATGCGAGGCCGGATCAAGACGCAGGCGGGGCTATGGCCTGCCTGGTGGACGTTGGGCGTGGCCAAGGAATGGCCTTCCTGTGGCGAGATTGACATCATGGAATACTACGCTGGCATGGTACGCGCCAATGTGGCCTGCGGCACCGCGACGCGCTGGCAAGCCAAATGGGATGGCGCGGCCTGGAACGTAGCCACGTTCACGGACAAGGACTGGCAGAATAAATTCCACGTTTGGCGCATGGATTGGGACGATATCAAGATTGACCTCTACCTCGACGACAAGTTGGTCAATACGAGCAACTTGGGAGACATGCTCAATTCCGACGGCAGCAGCCCCTTCAAGCAGGCGCATTACGTGCTTTTGAACCTCGCAATTGGTGGAGTCAATGGCGGCGATCCATCGAACACGGCGTTCCCCTCGCTTTACGAGGTGGATTACGTTCGGGTCTTCCAAAAGCAGTAATTTCAGTCTGTTAGCGACAGCGGGCGGGTAGCCGCAGCCTCGCTCAGCCGGCAACGTACGAGCGTCAGCTTGGTAAGCGCCGCCGGACACGAGTTCAGTTGCTGTTCGCCAGGGATCATCTGTACGATGGCCAACGAGCCATGGCAGAACTCGAGCGCGAACAGGCGGACCGTATCAGCGACGTCGAGGTGTCGATGACGGAGCGTTTCACGTCGCTCTTTGAACACATGCAAGAGGGCGTCGCGCTGCACGAGGTCATCTGCGACGCCGAAGGGCGGCCGATTGACTATCGGATCCTCGACGTGAACGCCATGTATGTGCAGCACACGGGGCTGCAGCGGGCGGACGCGGCTGGCAAGTTGGCCTCCGAACTTTACGGTACTGGGAGTCCGCCGTACCTACAGGAATTCTGTTCGGTCGGCATGGGTGCTCCGGCATATCGGTTCGAGACGTACTTCGCACCCCTCGACCGCCACTTCAGTATTTCGGTCGCTCCTCTCGGGCCCAAAGCTTTTGCCACGATATTTTCGGATATTTCGTTGCAGAAGAAGCAGGCTAACGCACTCGAGAGGATTCGGCTGCACCAACGCGCGCTGCTCGACAATCAACCGCACTTGACCTGGCTCAAGGATCTCGAAGGGCGCTTCTTGGCTGTGAATCAAGCCTTTGCCACTGCGTGCGGGCAACCATCGCCGGAAGCGGTGGTGGGCAAGACTGACTTCGAAGTGTGGCAGCGAGGGTTGGCCGAGGTCTATCGTGCCGATGACGAAGCCGTGATCGCGTCGGGCACCCAGAAGGCGGTCGAGGAAGAGATTGTCGGCGTCGACGGAACAGGTCGTTGGTTCGAGACGTATAAGAGCCCTGTGTTTGACCCCGACGGATCGATCGTTGGCACGACTGGGGTCTCGCGTGATATCTCGACCCGCAAGCGCGCCGAATTGGCGCGGCTGCAAAGCGAACGCAAATTCGAACAAGTGTTCGAGCTTGCCCCAGATCCGATCGCCGTGACGACCATGGGCGGCGAAATGCTTTACGTCAACCGTGCCTTCTGCAAGGCCACGGGCTTCTCTCGCGACGAAATGATGGGGCGTCGGACTTTGGACTTGGGCGTCTGGGAAGACCCTTTGGCCCGGGTACGCGCAATGGCTCAACTGCAGCACGAGGGACACTTCGAGTCAGTCGAGATGACCCTCGTTAGCAAGAGCGGTGAGAAGCGCCACATGGAGATGTCCGGGGCGCTGATCGAACTGGATGGCGGCACCGTGATGATCACCGCGGCACGTGACATAACCGAGCACCGTCTGGCCGAGCAGCAGGCAAAGCTGGCCGCTGATACGCTGGCCCAGTACTTCAAGCTCTCGTTGGACCTTTTGTGTATTGCCAACCGCGAGGGCAGATTCGTACGGTTGAATCCGGCTTGGGCGGACGTTCTCGGAATCCCCATTTCGGAACTCGAGGGCAAACAATTCCTCGACTTGGTGCATCCCGAAGACATCGAGAGCACCCTGACGGTTATGCGTCAACTCGCCGAGGGCAATAACGTTATCGACTTTCAGAACCGATTTCGCCACGCCAGCGGTACTTGGCGCTGGATCGAGTGGCGTAGTGTCCCGGACGGGCACGGTTTGGTCTATGCGGTGGCACGAGACATTTCGCGTCGTCGCGAAGACGAGGCGGCATTGCGCGCGGCCGAGCGTGCGGCGGCCGCGAGTCGCGAGCAACTCTTGAGCGTATCTGAGCTCGCGCACATTGGGCATTTCATTATCGATTTTGCCAATAGCGAAGTCCAATGGACGCCCGAGTTCTATCGCATCGTGGGCATCGACCCGGGAAGCTGCGTACCCACCTTGGACGCGGGGCGGGCGACAATCCATCCGGATGATCTTGTGGCCATTGAGGGTGCGGTCGAGGCTGCGGCCAAGCATCAAGCTGCGACCAGGCTATACAACAGAGTCGTGCGACCGAACGGCGAAGTGCGGTATTGTCTCTCAATTATCGAAGGGGATGTTGACGCGGTTGGTCATACCCGAGTGGTCGGCCTCGTGCAAGATCTCACCGAATTGCGCCGTGCAGAGCAGGAGCAGCGCAAGCTTGAGCAGCAGGTGATGCAGGCGCAGAAGCTCGAGAGCCTGGGTGTCTTGGCGGGGGGAATTGCGCATGACTTCAACAACTTGCTCACGAGCATTCTCGGCAATGCCGACTTGGCCATGAGCGAATTATCGCCCGCAAATCCGGCTTGCGCGTACCTGGATGATATCGAAAAAGTCAGCCGTCGCGCGGCTGACCTTTGTCGACAGATGCTTGCCTACTCAGGTAAGGGGCGGTTTGTGGTTCAACCGCTTTCGCTGAACGACGTCATTCGCGAGATGGCGCACTTGCTGGGCGTATCGATCAGCAAAAAGGTGGTTATCAAATTCGCCTTCTTCCCGGATTTGCCCAGCGTACTGGCCGACGCCACCCAACTGCGCCAGATCGTGATGAACCTGATTACGAATGCGTCAGAGGCCGTTGGTGAAGTCAGCGGCGTCGTTACGTTATCAACTGGTGTCATGGATTGCGACGCGGCCTATTTTCAGAGCGTGGTCGGGGATACTGAACCGCATTCCCCGGGGCAGTACGTGTATCTGGAGGTGGCCGACACCGGTTGTGGAATGGACGTGGAGACACTGAGCCGAATCTTCGACCCGTTCTTTACAACGAAGTTTACTGGTCGCGGGCTTGGTTTGGCGGCAGTCATGGGGATTGTGCGCGGTCACAAGGGGGCGCTGCGGGTTTATTCCGAGCCGGGGCGCGGCACGACCTTCAAGATCCTCTTTCCTGCCCACTACCAGTCGCCGCAGCTTGCCGAGACGCAAACGCAGCTACCTGCGCAATGGCGCGGCAGGGGCCTAGTACTGCTGGCCGATGACGAAGAAAGCATTCGTAGCATGGGGCGTCATTTGCTCGAGCGCGCTGGGTTCGAGGTGCTTACGGCTGCGGATGGAAGTGAAGCCGTAGATATTTACCAACGCTACTGCACTGACATACGTTTAGTCATTTTAGATATGACAATGCCGCATCTTGACGGCGAAGCCTGCTTTCGCGAACTTCGGCGGATCGCACCTGCTGTCAAGGTGATCATGACCAGCGGTTACAACGAGCAAGACGTCGTAGAACGCTTCGTTGGCAAGGGGTTGGCCGGGTTCGTCCAGAAACCCTACAAGGCTGGGGATCTCTTGCCGAGGGTGCGCGAAGTGCTCGGCGAATGAATATCGAGCGAATGCACCAAACGCGAACGACACTAAGCCTACTTCGATAGATACGTCTTGAGCGAATCTACATCGTTCGCGTGGCTATTGGCTTGTTCGAGCGTGATCGTGCCTGCCTGAACGTATTCAGCCAAGGAGCGCTCTAGGCTCAACATGCCATCACGCTTGCCGGCTTGGAGCATGCTGCCAATCTGTGCAGTCTTGCCTTCGCGGATCACGTTGGCCACAGCGTGTGTTCCCCGCAGTACCTCGAGTGCCGGGACACGACCGGTACCCCGCGCCCGGGGCACGAGCCGTTGAACGACTACGGCGCGCAATGCCTCCGCCAATTGGACCCGAATTTGAGAACGCTGCTCGGATGGGTAAGCGTCGATGACTCGTTCGATGCAGGCGGCCGCAGATCCGCTATGCAACGAAGCGAGGACCAAGTGACCCGTTTCTGCCGCGGTCAACGCCAGCCGAATCGTTTCAGCATCGCGCAGTTCGCCCACCATAATGATGTCCGGATCACTGCGCAGGGCGTCGCGTAGGCCTGTCGTGAAGTCGGGGACGTCGCGACCTATTTGGCGTTGACGAACTAGGGAGTCCAGGGTGGGCTCCAACTTGAACTCGATCGGATCCTCGAGGGTGACGAGCAAAATCGAACGCCGCTCAAGCGCACGGCGCGCGAGTGCAGCCAGTGTCGTAGATTTGCCGGATCCTGTGGCACCGCAGACCAACACAAGGCCATGGGGGAGCTCTGCCAGCTCTTCGAGTGGTAGCGGCAGACCGAGTTCACTCAACACCGGTACGGTCGCCGGGAGCAGACGAATTGCTGCAGCCAGACCGCCGTCAATTCGGTAAACAGCGATTCTGAGCCGCTCGCGCGGGGACAGCGCTAGGCTGAACTCGTAGCCCTGGCCTCGAACTGCCCTTTCAATTCGGTCACTCTCAAGACCCAAGAGATCGGCGACGGAATCGATCCGGCTTTCACCCAAGGCCCGCAATCGGCCGTCCCTGCGCAAGAATACCGGTTGCCCATCCGCGAGGTGAATGTCACTCGCGCGTGCCTGCACCGCTTGTCCCACAATTTGAAGCAACTGCGGACCGCATGTAGGTTCGTTGGCGGAGGCCATTGCGGGTGCGGGGGTCAGCATGTGTGATGGCACAGCTGCCGGTGGGCTCGACTGCGCATGGGACCCCGTGGACGCTGACGCCTTTTGGTGCGAGGACTGTAGAAATACGATGTCGAGGGTACCGTCAGGGCGTCGGGCAACGTGCACTTGGAATTGACCAATCCCCCGAGCCTCGTAAACAAATCCCAAATTTGAGTGCTTTATCAGCTCTGCGTCGCGTTCCGCTGACAAAAGATCTCCCAACAATTGTCGCAAAGTGCTGTCGGAGGTCGGCGACATCGTGAAGCGTCGTTTTGTGCCTTGGGCCAGCACTTGGGGTTCTTGGTCCGTTCCCAGGCGCAATTCGTTTGCGCCTTGTTGCACCACGATTGAAAGAATTTGGTCGATTCCGGGCATGCAGGGACCGAACGCCGTAGCTGCACCGGGTATTCCAGACACCATGCACATTCAAAATGGGCGGCAAATTGCCCGATCGAGCGGCGGCTAAACTTTTGCCTCGGCGTGTCGTCTTGTCGCTGCTATTCCCACATGAGCAAGCGGCTGTTGATACCCGATTTTAGTCTCCCAATCGACATCGAAGAGTACATTCGAGTTGTTCCAGCGACGGCTACGATCAAGGGGCTGTTTCTCTCTGGGCTGTTGGACGCATTGGGTTCTGCTCGCCCGGAACTGCCACAGGGGCGGTTGCGCTACGTTGCGTTCAAAGACTACCCATTGGTCGACCAGGTTCGTCTCGTGCCTCAGATCGCCGCCAAAATGTATCCGACGCTGAAACCACGCGATGCGATGCGACGCATTGGCCACAGTATTTATCCTACTTTCGCCACTTCATTGGTGGGTAGGGTACTGTTTGCCGCCGTTGGCCGCGACCCGGCCGCAATGCTGCAGGCTGGCGCGAAGGCATATGCGATATCCTCGAACGTTGGCAAAGTCGAGATCCTGGAGCAACGTGAAGGATACGCGCTCTTGAACATGCATGAAATGTTCAACTACATCGACTGCTATCAAGTGGGGATCCTCGAGGGGGCACTGTCGGTGATAGGGCTCAAAGCGTCGGTGCGTATTCACCTCGACACGCTGACGTCCGGAATTTTCGAACTAACGTGGTAGGCGACGCTGGCAGCATCACTGACGGCAACCCGCGACAGGCCACGGACAGTTGACCGCAGAATGGCGACGGACAGTTGTCCGAATAGCGACTCGTCGCGCAAGATATGGCGTTAAAGCGCAGCCAAAGTACTGCATGCAAGGCGCTGGCACGCCCTTCGCAGTGAGCGGTGGTGCTGGAGGAATTCGTCATGCATATCGTTGAACGGACCAAGAACCTGATGATGAACGCTGGTTCGGAGTGGGTGATGTGGCTGCTTATCGCGCTGAGTATCGCCTCGATTGCCATTATTGCCGAGAGATTGCTGGTGCTGCGAACGCTGCGGGTGGATCTGGAGCAACTACGAAGGGATTTGGTTCGCGGATTGCGTGACGGTGGATTCGTTCAGGCACGCGCTGCCCTAACTGTATACAACCACCCGGCGGCAAGAGTCGCGTTGCGGGCGCTCGAAGGACGCGAGCAGGAAACGACGGCGGAGCAGGCCAAAGAAGCAATGGCAGCCGAGTCGATTGCGCAGAAGCGTCTGCTCGAGCAGCGTTTCAGTTTTCTCGCCACTTTGGGCGCAAATGCGCCTTTCATTGGCTTGTTCGGCACGGTGGTTGGGATCCTGCAGGCCTTCGACGCGTTGGGCAAAGCGACGGTCAGCGCTGGAAACGCGATGGCACCACAGACGGTGATGTCGAGCATTTCGGAAGCGTTGGTGGCTACCGCGATCGGCTTGGCTGTCGCTATCCCAGCGGTATTTGCTTACAACATGTTTGAACGCCGAGTGAGAGCTGCGCTTGACGACGCGGAAATTATCTCACTTGAGCTCCTTGCCTACCTCAAGTCCGGAGTTGCTCGGCCAGTCGCAGTCGCAATTGACGAAGTTCCTTCGCGGCCAATGTCCGTTGCGGCGACCAGGCTGTCCGTAACGCTGAGCTAGTTCCGCTTCCACGGGTGTAGCCAAGTTTCAACGCAAGCGAGGATCGTAATCATGGCCGCAGCAAGTCGCAGCAACGAGCAGGGAGTGTTCTCAGGAATCAACGTGACCCCGCTCGTCGATATCATGTTGGTATTGCTCGTCATCTTCATGGTGACCGCCAAGCTCATCGTTGCCCAGACTATGCCCATGGACTTGCCGAAGGCTCAAAGTGGCGGCGAGCAGCAGATTGTGTTCGCCGTGGCCATCGCGCCGAACGGCGCCATGACCGTCGATTCGAAGCCAATTGCCGATGGCAAACAACTGCTGGCGCTGGCACGCGCGGCCAAGGCCAAGTCGCCGGATCTGCGCGCCGTGATAGCTGCCGATACGACGGTGCCCCATGGCAAGGTTGTCAAGGCGATGGACTTTTTGAAGCAGGGCGGGGTAGCGAAAATTGCCTTTGCGGTCAGTCCGGATCTTCCTGAAATCAACTCCAAGTGAGGATCCCATGGCACGTTTGAGCATCTCCAAGGAGCTGTCCGTGGCCGTGGTTGTCAGTCTCGGCCTGCATGCAGTGTGGTTGGTTCGCGAGGCCAAGGCCTCGTTGGCCGTGGTAGCGCCCGTTTCGGAGGTGAGCCTCGAAACCGTTGCGCCGCGCCCGCCAGGGCTCGAGGCGAAGCTCGAGGAACCAACGGCACCGAACAACGTGGCCCCAGAACCTGTGCAACGAAACCGGGTAACACACACCGCGGCGGCTGGGGCCAGGGTCCAGCCGAGCGCGGCCGTGGCTGCCAAGACCCTCACCGCGCCTGACGATGGCAGCAGTTCGAACATAGCTGATTTCACGATGGTCCAGGGCAACGGTGCAAGCTTTGCTGGTGGAACGACGAGCGCGGTCGGAACGTCTCGCGCGGCTGTGCATGGACCAGTTGGAAACATCGCGGCAACGGGGCCGCGCATTGATGCGGCGGCGATACAACCAGTCAGCGATCGTTCTCGAAGTGCGACTCCCGCCGTGCCGGCGTGGGACTGTTCGCGGCTCTTTCCCAACGCTGCCGACGCAGGCGATTACGCTACGGTTCTCATTGCCGTGTCTGTCGATTCGAATGGGTCGGCTAAGGGCGTTGCGATGCTACGTGACCCGGGTCACGGTTTTGGCGCTGCAGCCATCAAGTGCGCAATGGGGCAGCGCTACCAGTCCGCGCTCGATCGAGCTGGAAGCCCAGTGGCTGCCACTACGCCGCCGATCCTCGTGCGGTTTTCGAGATAGTCGAGGCTTAGCGTGAATGCGTTTCGTCTAGAAACTGCCGAGGAGCCCAAGGCCTGCGAAACCAGGGCCGACCGTTGGTTGCGCCAACCAGCTTGGCGAGCGACGTTTGCCCTGGTTCGTTTGGGTTTCTTGCTTCTTGATCGGCTCGATGGTGCCGCCGTCGTAGATCAACATCAGTGCACCAGTTACACCGAGGCCGACGCCGACGCCCACGGATAACCACGCAGCGCCGCGAATGCGATCCCGATCGATTCTGGTCGAATTGTACTGTGCGAGATCTTCGGGCGATAATGGTTGATTGCCACGTGAGGCGAGAAAATCCTTGGCGGCCTGTTCTTGGCTATGCGAGAAATAGGCAAAGACACCACCTGCAGTCACTGCCGACGCCGACGCGCCGAGCATGAACTTGGCAATCGTGCGTTGACGCGAGACGCGCAATGGGGCGCGAAACACCGTGGTTTGGCCGCGAACGAGGGTCTCTTCGCTCGACACGCCCACGAAACCGTTTTTCGAGATCGTAATCAGATGCACTCCCGAAGACAACTCGATGGGCTTCGGAAATGGGCAGCGCCCCTGCACGCGGCCATCGATGCTCAGCTGTGAATCTGCGGGAGCCGCGACTTCGAGCAAAGCGGGCAGTTCCTCAAGCGGCAGATCCACAGTGACGAGCTCACCGCTAACTGCGACGACTTTTCGCTCGGTGGTCTTGTACCCGGGTGCTGCGACTTGAATCAGGTGCTCACCGGGGTCGACTTCGCGAACCAACGGCGAAACGCTGGGCGTTTGGTGATCAAAGGCGATCCGCGCTCCCGCGGCTGGGGTTGAAATCATGACGCGGGTGCGCGGCGCGACCTGCACTAGCGGTGCGACGGTGGTGGGAGCGGCTGGTGCCAATAGCGGCGGCACGGAGCCTGACCCCGGAAGGCCTGTGAGTAGCGGTTCCAACTCCGAGAGTGCCTGGACCGCATCGACCTTGCGCGCAGGTTGGGATTCTTCGTCGATGTAACGACGGTACATCTCGATGGCGCGCCGAAGAGTTTTCGGATCACGAGCAAGAAAGAACTGGCGGCGTTCGGTTTGCGCAATTGAAAAGAGCACGGCCGGGCGGGGCGCCAAGGCATAGGCTTGTTCGAAAGCTTGAATTGCGGCGGCGTATTCGCCGACGGTGTAGGCTTGAGCACCTGCGCGAAAATACTCGCGTGCTCTTACGACGACCGATTCGTCGGCTTGAGTCTGCGCGCGGGCGCATATCGGCGCGAACAGCAACAACCAGGGCGACACACGAAGACTGAGCCGCAACTTCGTCACGGTGTGGAGATCTCCAATATTTCGGTCTGGGCAAAAACCGAAAGCCCTCCGGGGATCGAAAGCACGATGTCGGCGAGGCCATCTCCTGTCATGTCGCCGACGGCAATCGCTCTTGCGGCTGGCAGTCGCACTACGGAATCGACAAAGAGAACCTGCTCAATTGTCCGTTGCTTCTCCAGCCAATGGACGCGATTGATGCCAAAGTCAGTTGCTACGAGCAGACCTTCGGACTCTTTGACTCCGACACTGGCAAACCCACGAACTGTCCCTGCGTCACCGATATCGACGATTTCGGCTTGGGCCAAATCAAACGTACCGTCCCGACTCCACACCACGGTAAGCCGTGGTTTTGCGCTATCGTCGTTGAGCAACAGGACCAGATCGCGCGTGCCGTTGCCATCGAGATCGAGCAACTTCGGCGACGAACTCGGTGAGAGCTGCCCGCGCGCCGACGAGAGCAAGGTGACTGGTTCACTACCAAGCGGGAGATTCACCCGCCAAAGGGTCACCATTGATTCGTCCGGCCCCGCCGTCAACAAGAGCGCAGATTCTTGAGCTTCATGATTCTTTGCATTCAGCGCGGCTACGACAAATTGTGCCGAAAGTTCCGTATTGGTGTTGCGAATTGGGATGAACCCGGGGACCGCCACGACATCACTTGGGGCAGCGAGCGTGCCATCGGCGATACTGGGTGCATACCAAAGCCGAAATGAGCTTGCACAGGCCCCCGAACTACAGCCACTTCTGGCACAGTCGTCTTGGGCAAGACTCAACATGCCCCATGAAGCATCGGCACCGAAGCGCCCAACAGTTGACGCCAGGGATCGAGCGCTGAGACTACAGAAGTCCTGTTCTGTTTCGCCCGTTGGGACATTCGGGATGACCTTCCACAGCCCCAGAGATGATATGGGCGACCGCCCCAAATTGCCCACGAACAGCGTGAGCTGGCTCTCGATATCGTCCGCCGATGTGGCCAGAACACCGAGCTCTTCAATAGCATCGTCGGTTTGATAGTTGGCCGAGAGAAGTTGCGCAACCCCGAAGAATCCGGCAATTTCAGTGGGCGGAGTCGGCGGACTGGCAAGGTTACCGTAGGCGACGGCTAAGCCAATCGGTTTTTCCGCCGCCAGCTCGTGCACTTGAGTCAGCGCAATGTCGTTGATGAGATCACCGTTGAAGTCACCAGTGACGAGACTCTGGACACGGCCCTCGGTTGACAGCGTCGTGGGATTGAAGCCGTCTTTTCCCGTTCCAATCAGAAAATCCAAATCCGGTGAATCTGCCGAACTTGCAACCAAATCAAGGTGCGTGTCGCCAGTGAATTCGGCGATTGCGGCGTTGGACCATTGATGCAGAAACGGCGCGGCAATGACGTTTGACTCAAGGCGAACCGAAGGGCTTTCGGTACTGGGAGGATCCGCCGTGAGTGTCGATACGAGTTGGATCCCCCCAGGAATGGCCCAATCAGCTAAACCAGTCTGGTTGAGTTCACCGATGGCCAGCGGATATTCGGGACATCGAGAGCTGGGCGTTACAACTGGCCAGAGCTGTCCCAGTGTGAGTGCAGGATACTCCAAGTTCGCGGCAAAAGTGCCATCACCGAGCCCAAATGTGACGTAAGGACAGCCGTGGTCGTCGGCAATGACCAGGTCCAAACGGGCGTCGTCGTTGACCCGAGCGAGGGTCACACTCGACCGGGTTTGGTGCCCTGCAGGCAGCGAGGCAATGACTTGCGGTGGAATCGGCGCTGTCAGCCACTTGCCAATAGCATCGCATATATGCACAGCGTAAATGTCGCTGGTCGATTTATAGGCGAGCACCACTTCGTCGCAGGGAGACAGCGTGCGTTCATCGATGTTTCCGGCGGCGGGCGGACCGCTCAGTTCGGTCACTGCACGCTCCAAAACGCCCAGTTTTGCATTGCTCGTGCTGGCCAACAGCACGTTCTGGCCGCTCTCGCTGACGTAGACCACGACCTCTTCCTCGAGTTGGGTCTCACGCACGCCTCTGACGCGTACCATGCGGTACGTAGCGTCTGCGGGAAGACTCTGAGCGGGGTAGGGCCTGGCCGAAATCTTGCGCTCGGAATTCGCCCCGAGCACGGCGATGCCGAAAGGCGTTCCCATAACGATGTGTTTGCGCTCGTCCCCGAGGATGATCGGAGCTAGCACTGGGGAACTGACGAGGGTTTGGGGGTTGAAGACTGGCTCTTCCGGCTTGCCGGTTTTGTCGAAAAAGACCACGCGCGGAAAGGCCTGCCAATGCTGGTTGGGATTGCCAAGAGTCACCAAGTCCGCCCGGCCGTCGCCGTCGAGATCTCCAACATCCAACGTTTGAGCTTGGAGCGCAAGCGGCTTACCCCAGGGCGAGTACTTTCCTGATCCAGTCCGGCATAGTCCGTCGGTGCCGCATTGTTTGTCGTCGGGACAAACTGGGGTCTTACCGTTTCGTGCGATCTTGGTGACAGAACAGTCGTACCGACAACCGTTCTCTTTGTCTTCCGGTCCTCGACAAAGCCAGTCAGCTCGCGCCCAGCCGTCACACTCTTCGTTGTTACTTGCTTCGACAACGCCGTTGCCACAAACGTTCGCTGGAACATCCGGCAAATTGACGCATCCGAAGAGACATCCGGAAAGCAATAAGGGCAAGTATCGATGGCAGGCACGCATGGCAATCAGTAGGGATCCTCGAGTTCGCTCGGTACGCTTGCGCCGGCTCTAGGCTTGTGCGACGGCAAAGTGATGTGGAGTGTCTTGTCGCCAGAAGGCACAAACTGGACCGATTGCGGCAGGCGACCGGGCGACTTCACTGTGAGCGTGACGGGAAGGTCGTTTTGGGGCAAGTGGAGTGGGCCTGGGGCCACACCGACTTTGTTCTTGTTGAGGTATAGCTCGGCACCCACGGGTACGGTGTATACCGTGATCGACACCTCCTCGGGCTTGGTTGCCGCAGGCAAGACGCTGGCAACGACGTCGGCTACCGCTACCGCGCTGCTCGTGAGCGCAATCGAAGTCACGCTGGTCTTGTAAGGTTGCTGCTGCCTCGGTTGCTGTTGCCACGCAAATGCCGCGACGCCAAGGAGCAACACAATTGGGACCCCAACCCAAACCCAGGAGTGAACACGCGTTCGCTCGAGCGGGAAACTGCCCGGCGTTCGGCGCAGTTTTGAGATATCGAGCTCTGGAGCCCGCGATTGTGCACGTTCGCGCGCCAATTCGACCAATTCTGCACTAGCAAGTAATGGCCCACTCGGCTGGCTGTCGGCGGAGTGCATCTGCAGCGCCATTCCGAGCGATTCGGAGGCCTCAAGAATGCTTTGAGGACGATGCTCGGGCAGCTTCTCCAGCATCTTCAGTAGAGATTCATCGACCTTTGGGCCAAGATCAGGTCCAACGCTTGAAAGCGTCGGTGGTGGCGCGCTGACATGCGCCATCATCAGTTCGAGCGCCGTTCCAGCGTCGAACGGTGGGACGCCAGCGAGCGCCCGAAAAGCCATCGCTCCGAAGGAATAGACGTCGGTACGATGGTCGACTTCGACCCCGCGGCATTGCTCGGGCGACATATAGCGTGGAGAACCAATTGGCGCTCCGCTGCGCGTCTTGTGCATGGGGAGCGTGCCCGGGGCGAGCAACTTGGCCATGCCGAAATCAAGGATCTTGGGATAAACGTGGTGCTCGTCGTCTAGTTCGAGGAACACGTTTTCCGGCTTAAGGTCGCGATGCGCAATCCCTGCCTCATGGGCGGCAAAGAGCGCCTTGGCGATTTCGGTCAGCATCAAGAGGCACTCGACGGGTTCCAACCGTCCGACGCGGTCGAGGTAGGTGTCGAGGGGTACGCCTTCGAGCAGCTCCATCACGTAGTAGTGACGCCCATCGGCAAGTTCGCCGAACGAGAAAATGTCGACGATGTTTCGATGGCGGATCTGGTTGACGGCGCGAGCTTCAGCGGCAAATCGCGAGGCTACCGATGCGTCGCCGGAGTACTGGGCGTGCAAGACCTTCACGGCCGCACGCTTGCCAATAACTGGATGCAAGGCTTCGTAGACGGCGCCGAAGCCACCTTCGCCTAGCTTGCGCAGGACCACGTATTCGCCAACCCACTCACCCAGCTGCAGCTCGGTGGCAGCGTGGGCAACTGCCGCCGCTCTTCCCTCGGCGGCAGCAGTGGGTTGATCGGGCTCGCTGGTTGCGCGAGTTCCATGCGGAATCGACACCGCGCCCAGTATAGTCAAGTGGGTTTTGCCGTCGACAGCTCTCTCAACTGGAGTCCAGATCTTGCGGAGCGACGCGGACAGTTGTGGAAGGCACCCGGACAAATGTCCGGGGCCGGTGGCAGTCGTCCACGGTCTCCCGGTCCCTATCTTGCGGGAAAATGTGGTGTGACGCGCCGGGCGCGTTGCCGCGGTTGGGCCCGGCGCTTTGCGCGCTTGCGGCACGGGGCTTGCTGAGCATAGAAAGCGGACACGCCAGCAATCGGACAATCCGAGCGATCGCGTCCCGAACAGGAGCTCTCTTTGAAACATCATCGACCAACCGCGTCTCTCGTTTCTGCTGCGATCCTGTTCAGCGCGTCCTTTGCATGGGCCGCCGAGCCGTCTCAGCCTGCCGCGAATGCGAACAATGTTCCGAGCGCAGCGCAGGAGCCGACCGTGGCAGGTGCAGTTGGCACTCCCACTGCTGCGACTTCGAGCGCGCCAGCGGTCGAAGCCACTGCGGAACAACCTGCTGCTGTTCCGCCTCCGGTCGCAACCGCCACAAATCCAAACTCGGTTGGTGCTTCGCCTTACGGCAATGTCAATGGCGATTCCCAGGTTGTCACCCCACCAGCTCCTCGCGCTAAGGACGATGTGCCGGCGACGCTCTTCGCTTCGGGCCAAGACTATGCCATTGGTGGTTTTGGCGGTTTCGGCGTGGCGTACACGCGGTTCGCAGGCAGTGACCGCCCGCTCGTTTGTGGGGAAGGGGCCGTCATCATTGACCATCGCTTCACCCTGGGCGGTGGAGGCTGTGGCATCGCTGCGGTAATGGACGGTTCGAAGTATGGTAACGCTCCGTCCAACCCAAGGGATCGCATGTCATTTGGCTACGGCGGCGCGATCATTCGGTACCACTTCTTCTCGCGCAATGCCGTCAACTTAGCAGTAGGTGCCATCGTTGGCGCGGGTGGGATTCAGATCGCCACGTGGAACGGCACGGGGAGCCAGTACTGCAGCGACCAAAACTGCACCAACAAGGGTCAGGACGCGGTGTTCATCTTCGAACCGCAGGTTGGCGGCTACGCGAATCTAACGCGTTGGCTGCGCGTTGGCGCGGTTGCAGGGTTCCGTGTGGTTTCGGGTGTGGATACCAAGGGGCTCAGCGCGTCGGACCTCATGGGCCCCACGCTCGGTGGGCAACTCCAAGGTGGCTGGTTCTAAAGCTTGGGTCGTCTTTCCAGCTCGATGCCCAGGCGCTCCATCCTGCGGTAGAGCGCCTGGCGACTGATTCCGAGTTGAGCGGCAGCGCGCGACACGACACCCCGTGCGGCGACCAGTGCAGCTTCGATTTCGGTCTGCTCCGGATCGCGCACGGACGGGTTGTCGTTGGGTGGCGGCCTAGCTGAATCCGTTTTCGGTGGCGCCATGGAGGCTTGTGGGGCTGTGCCGAGAGCGAGATCCTCTGCACGGATCTGCCCGCCTGAGCACACGAGAAATGCCCGTTTGATGCGGTTCTCTAACTCTCGGACGTTTCCGGACCAGTCATGGTTCAAAAGAGCTTGCTGGGCCTCATCGGACACGACGGGCGCTGCAATGGCGTCTGCTGTCGCGGCAGTTTCGAGGAAGTAGCGTGCAAGTGGCAAGATGTCATCGCGGCGATCGCGCAATGCGGGGATGACGATTTCAATAACATTCAGTCGGAAATAGAGGTCTTCGCGAAAGGTGCCGATCTCGATGGCACGTTGCAAGTTGGCATTTGTGGCACTGATGACGCGCACGTCCACCGTGCGAGTCACGTTGCTTCCGAGCCGTTGCAACTCCCCGGTTTGCAGCACACGCAGCAGCTTCATTTGCGCGCCCGACGACAGATTACCGATTTCGTCCAAAAACAACGTGCCACCGTCGGCTTCTTCGAACCGGCCGATACGCGTCTTGTTCGCTCCGGTAAATGCTCCTGCCTCGGCACCAAACAATTCGGCATCGATCAGGTTGTCGTGAAGCCCGCCAGAGTTGACGCACACAAAAGGCTTGTTCTTGCGCCGGCTATTTGCCTGCAAAATCTCAGCGATGCGCTCCTTGCCGCAACCGTTGGGGCCCGTAATGAGCACGGCGACGCTCGACTGCGCAACTTTGACCGCAAGCGAGACGACGTCGTGCATCTGTGAACTCTCGTACACCAAGCCACAGAGGGCATAGCGGCTCTGCACCTCGCGCCGCGCACGCGCCCCCTGCCATGAGAGTCGCAGGTTTTCCTGCTGCAGTTGGCGCAGGCTGAGCAAATTCTTCACTGTTGCTACCAACTTATCGTCATTCCATGGTTTGGCGACGTAGTCGTTCGCGCCCTCCTTGATGAGCGCGACTGCCATCTCGAGTGAGGTGAAAGCGGTGATCAATACGACCGGAAGATCCGGATCGATTTTGCGAATCGCGCGCAATAAGTCGGCTCCCTCAACGCCCGAGGTCGTGTCCCTGCGGAAGTTCATGTCCGTAACGACCAGACCCACTTCTTCGTTGGCAAGCACTTGAAGTGCAGCCTCGGGAGAACTGGCCGATGTCACCGGGATATCGTTGATATCGAACAATACCTCGAGGGCGGTGCGCACCGACGCCTGATCATCGACAACGAGAACCTTTAGCATGGCCATATTTCTTCCGAGCTGGTTCGCTATTGCCTCTTGCCGTAATAGCGGAACAAACGCAAGTCCTTGCTCGCGCATTGCTTGCGCCTCGGGTCAAAATCGCGCCAAGATGTGGCCCCAAGGGTAGCTTCGCATGATCGACACCACTTCCGCCGCGCCAGACTTCGTCCGCGTATGCCTACCTGCTGGCGGCGGGCTTGGTTCATGGCTGTCGCCGAGCGACGGTGCGGTGGTTGGCGCGCTCATCCTGGTGGCACTGCTGGCAGTCTTCGCGCTTCACCAGCAGCGCCTACTTCGGCAAGTTTCGCGACGCGTGCGGCAGTTGGTCGACGGCGATTTTCGACGCGCTGACGAAGCGACCAGGACGCGCGGATTGCTCGGTCAAGTCGACGCTTTGCGCGGACAGCTCGGCGAGAGGCAGCGCTCGGCTGACCAGAGTGAGCGCTTACTTCAGACCCTGATCGACGAAGCCCCGATGGCGATCCTCCTGCTTGAGGATACAGGCGAGATCGAGTACGTCAACGATTCGGCGCGGGCCCTGTTCTTCGAAGGCAAACCAGTCAAAAATCAGAATTTTCTCGCCTTGCTCGGCGAGGCGCCGGCACCCCTACGTGAAGCAGTGCTTGATGTTCAAGATCGATTGTTCACGGTCGAAGTCAACAATGCCGCCGAAACCTACCACCTTGCCAAGCGTCATTTCGAGCTGCACGGCGAGTTACATGGTCGAATGCACACGCTGCTCATGGTGAAGCATTTGACTCGCGAACTGCGGCGCCAGGAAATCGACGTTTGGAAAAAGCTCATTCGCGTACTCTCCCACGAACTGAACAATTCGCTCGCCCCCATCACCTCGCTCGTGCACTCTGCTCGCATCATTACCGGAGCGACTAAGTCGGCGAAACTTGAACGCGTATTTTCTACGATCGAAGAGCGTGCCCAGCACCTTCAGCATTTCGTCGAAAGTTACGCGCGGTTTGCGCGGCTCCCCAACCCCAAGCGTGAGCACGTAAATTTGGGGGAGTTTCTTCAGCACGTACAGGCGCTCGAGCCCGCCGTTGCGGTCGCCCCGGCACCCATGGCGACCGCCCATTTCGATCGTTCCCAGCTCGAACAAGTCATCATCAATTTGCTCAAAAATGCCAAGGAAGCTGGGGGGCCACCGGATGCTATCACGCTTGAGGTGACCGTGGCCAAGGACGGCTCAACAACCGTTGTCGTCGCCGACCGTGGTCCTGGAATGAGCGAGCAAGTGCTGGCCAACGCGATGCTGCCCTTTTATTCAACGAAGGAACGCGGGTCGGGGCTGGGGCTAGCCTTGTGCCGAGAGATCATCGAGGCGCATGGTGGGTTGATTCGATTGGAAAATCGCGCAGAAGGCGGGCTCGCGGTGACCTGTGTGTTGCCCGGTTTCGAGCGGCGCGAAGTCGCTGCCGCGGCCAAGCTCACCCTATCGCGATTGTAAGTTCCGGAGCTTGCCTCGCGGTCACGTTTGGCACTCGAGCACGACCTCTGCGGTTGCTACCAAGTGGCGGCAAGTTGAAAGCCTGTCGTTTCGGCGGTTCGCCAGGGCATAAGCGTGTAGGCGAGACCTGTTGCTGGTTGCGGTTCCTCGCGAAACGCCACGCCGACAGCGTACCCGAAGGCTGCGCCGAGCAGTCCGCCTGAGACGATGTCCGAGCCCCAATGATGATCACCGAGCCACATGCCCGCGGCGACACCAGTCGCACCCGCTATACTGAGGTACCCGATCCATGAGCGGCCATAAGTGACGGTAGTCAGAGCCGTTGCAGCCGCGGCCATCGCAGCTGTGTGCCCACTCGGCCAGGCACTGCCTTGGCTCCAAGAAAACCAGTGGAAGCGGGTGGCGAACTCGGGGTGCTGGAGTCGGTCTGGCGCGCTTGGATCTCGGCCGGCATTGGGCCAGGAGCGTCCGGTCGTCCATTTCAAACCAACTACCGTGACGAAAGTAAGCCCCATGGCTTGCAGCATGGCAGACGTCGGGCGCAAGACGTCACAGCTGCCCGTTGCGTAAGCTACCGCGTCGGTAGCAGCGAGGAGCACTGGAAGCACGAAAGGCGTATAGACACTGATCGGTTCGGCGTTGGGTTTGCCGCCAAGGTGACGCTGGGACACCAAACGGAGCTCTTGATCGGTGCCTGTCGGTACCATGAACAAGGGAGCTGCAATCGTTCCGCCAAGAAGTGATAGCGGTAGCGGTTGGAGCATTTGTTCTGCCGACCTTCCCAGTCGCGACCAAGGTGCCGCGCGCTCGCAGGCATTGGCTTCGGCACCAAGCAACACACTGCCAGCTAGTAATGCGCTCGAAATGGCGCTCGCTCCCAAGGGCCGACGAGGGCGGCAGTGTGGAAAGTCAGAGGGAGAGCGCACGGTCGACCCATACCACATTCCCGGGAAACACCGCCCGACCGGTGGCGATGGAATAGCACTAACGCCATCGCCGTTGTCGTGCTTATGCAACGGCTGAGCTGGCTCCTCTTCCTCCTTCTCGTCCTTGGAATTAGTGGGTGCGACCACGCGACCAAATCCATGGCGACCACAGCGTTGCCGGATGGTCAGGTGACATCGATCATTACTGGCTGGCTTTCGCTCGAACGAACCCACAACACCGATACCGCATTTTGCCTACTTTCTCCGCTCATGTCCACGGGGCCGCGACTGTTGCTGCTGAAGTTCACCGCAACGGTGGGTGTGCTCGCTGTTGCTTGGCTCGCCTTGTATCGTTTCACAAGAGCCACCATGGTGGAACGCTGCGCGCTTGGTTTGCTCCTCGGTGGGGCCTTGGGCAACGCGATTGATCGCTGGCGCTGGGGATACGTTGTCGACTTCATCCACTTGAAGCATTGGCCTGTATTCAACGTCGCCGACGTCGCCCTTTGTGCTGGAGCGCTGCTGCTGTGGCTTTCTGTCCAGCGGCAGCGTGTTGCGCAAACGCTCCCAAACCAAGTTGAGTAAGCCGCGCAGCGGGCAAGAGCTGCTTTGCCCTTCGGCGTTCTGTTTGACCGGCACCGCGTTCAAGCATCACGCGTTCGAATCTTCGGCCGAGGCTTGACTAGTGGCGGCAATTCCGCGGGCGCATGGCGATTGTGGGTGCTAAGAGCTGCTGGCGCTCGGTCCTTAGCGCTGGGTTGCGGTTCTGATGCTCAAGAAATACTGGCTCAATCAAGGCAAAATCGTCGACAGCGGGGATGAGTCTGCGCCGATTCTTGTATACGTCGATCCCGACGAAGCCGAGCGGCGGCAGCTGGTTGAGGACTTCGGGCTCGATGAACACACCTTGGTGTCGGCGCTCGATCCCGACGAACTCGCGCGCCTCGAATTGGAGCCAGATCATGTCGCGCTCATTTACAAACGCCCCTCGAGTTATCAGGAGGAGGGGCGGTTCATGTTTCGCGTGGCCTCGACCGGCTTGTTCTTGTTCAAGGAGCGTCTGATCCTGGTTCAAGCGAAGGAAGCCCCAACCTTTGATGGTCGCTTATTCACGCGTATAACTTCGCTGCGTAGTCTGGTGCTGCGGCTCATTTCGCGGGCTGTTTCGCACTACCTCGAACATCTCAAGGTGATCAATCTGGCTACTGATGAACTCGAGGCCAAGGTCAATGCTTCGCTTGAGAATCGGTATCTGATTTACATGTTCGTGCTGCAGAAGAGTTTGGTCTACTACTTGAGCTCTATCAGCTCAAACGGTGGGCTCATCGAACGATTGCGCAACGCTGCAGTCAAGCTTGAGCTTGGGGTGGAAGGCCTCGAGCTACTCGAAGACTTGAGCATCGAGAATACTCAGTGTTACAAGCAAGCCGAGATCTACTCGAGCATTCTTGCAAGCCTGATGGATGCTCGAGCATCGATTGTGAGCAACAACCTCAACGTCTTGATGAAGACATTGAACATGCTCACGATTACGATTATGGTCCCAACCTTCGTTGTCAGTGCATTCAGCATGAACGTGCCGGTTCCGCTTTCTGTGCATGCCTGGTCATTCTGGCTCATCATGGCCTTGGCAGCGCTTTCTTCCGTGGCATGGCTGGTGATTTGGAAACGCTGGCGCTGGCTTTGAGTTGACGCGCAGCGATGCGCGATTTCTAGTAGCGTAGGCGGGGCCGTACGAGCGACGGTTGACGTGGGTTGGCTGCACTCAGTTGGTCGCCTCGGGGTCGGCACCGCGTCGGCACCGCGTCGGCACCGCGTCGGCACCGCGTCGGCACCGCGTGACGATCACGGGAATTGTGGGGAAAGCTCCAGTCGGTGCCCAACCAATCGACATTGGCTGAGACCCCTGTTAGAAGGGGTCGACCGCGAGCAATCAGCTCTTCCCCTCGAACCCCTACCGATACGGAGTTCCGTGAGTACCTCGATGTCCCCCCAAACCGATTTGGTCGAAAAGGAAGACAAGGTCCCGTTCAAGGCGAAGTTCTCGTACGCCATGGGCGGCACGACGGACATCTTCGGTCACTGGCTTTACAATGGCATTGCCAATCCGGTGTTCGTCACGTTCTTCGGTTTGACGCCAACCATGGTGAGTTGGGCCGTTGGCGGGACGCGGATGGTCGATGCCTTTACAGATCCGATTGCTGGCTGGGTCTCGGACAACACGCGCAGCAAATGGGGACGCCGGCGGCCCTTCATCCTGTTCGGCTCGATCCTGGCGGGCCTGATGCTGCCCTGCTTGTTCATGGTTCCGAGGAGCTTCAGTCACCACCAAATCTTCTTGTTCATGCTGATTTCGGCGGCGCTCTACGCGCCCATCATCAGTGCGTACAACATGCCTTACCAGAGCCTTGGCTCGGAGCTGACGCCCTCGTATCACGAACGCACCAGCATCATGTCCTGGAAGGCATATACCCAGAAGTTATCCGGTTTAGTGACTGGTTCGGCTTTCGCATTTGCCACTCTCCCGATGTTCTACGATCGTTCGATTGGCAAGGTTGATATGGCGCGAGGTACCATGTGGTTTGCTGCAATTTGCGGCGCCATCATGATCCTGTCCGGCGTGATGAACTTCTTTAATGTCAAAGAGCGCTATTACGAAAAGGCAAAGACTCAGGAGAAGATCAAGTTCCTCAACATCTTCTCTGAGACGTTTCGCTGCAAGCCATACTTGGTCTTGCTTGGCGTTGCACTGGTCTACGCCATCCCAACCGGTTTGGTGGGTTCGTTAGGCTATTACGCGACCACGTATTATGTGTGCCCCGGCGATCTACACAAGGCGGGTGTCATCAGCATGTGGGCGGGCGTGTCGTACGCGCTGATGGGGATTTGTGGCGTACCAGTTGCTGCCGGCGTCTCGCGCAAGTACGGTAAGAAATGGGCACTCACCTACACCCTTGCCGCTGGGGTCATAGCGTTTGCCTCGAGCTGGTGGCTGTATAACCCGAATCACCCCTGGCTCTGCGTTCTGGCCAATGGCTTCAATGGGTTTTCGGCAACAGGGCTCTGGGTCGTGTTGCCGTCGATGTGTGTCGACGTTGTCGATTACGACGAGGTTCACAGTGGCAAGCGCCTCGAGGGCGCGTTCAATTCGACCTTTGCGTGGGTGCTGAAGGTGGGCATGTCCGTAAGCATGTTGCTCGTGGGTCCGGTGCTAGACAGCTTTACGGGCTTCGATGCAAAGCTTGAGGTTCAGGCTCCCGAAACGCTGCTCTGGATTCGGGTGCTATTTGTAGCGATCCCCGTCGTCGCTCTCATCGCAGCGCTCTTGCTGCTCCAGTTATTCAAGCTAACCCCACAGAAGATGGCAGCGATTCGGGCAGAACTCGAAGCGCGTCGCGGTACTGTCTAGTCTGACACCTGATATCGTGCCTAAGCAACGCCAGCGGCGACGCGCTGGAGCCGTTGCGGCATTGAGTCTCAGCTGGCTTGTGGTGGCGACCTGCAGGCGGTTACGCATTCGCGATTTGCGGTGGTCTGCCGCCGGCAGACAGGGCGTTCCGGCGCCCAGTTACCGCAATACTGTAGCAGAGCAGTGGTTCCCGGTGTGTCTGCAGGCAAATCGCTAGCGGTCGGCTCTTCGGAGCTTTGACCAGATCAAGGTGCGAACGAGTTTCATCGAGATGTGTGTCGAGCGCAAACTCTGCACAGGCCGTCGGTGACCAGACGCGTCAGTAAGAACGTCACGTTAAGGTGCTCGAAGTCGACCCCAGACATGCCGGTTGCCCAGTGCAACTGCTGGGCGTTACATCGATTCGCCAGTGCGTCACCGGAATAAGTTATCATGAGCTTGCAACAATCTCGTCCAGAGCCTCCTTCGGATGACAAGCGCTGGAAGATCGTCAATGCGGCCATGCGTCGCAATGGCGATGACGCTCACGCGCTCATCGAAACGTTACATGCGGTCCAAGAAGCGTTTGGTTACCTTGAGGACGATGGATTGCGCTACGTGGCCAAGAGCTTGCGCGCGCCCCTTAGCAAGGTGTACGGGGTAGCCACTTTCTATCACTTCTTCACGCTCAAGCCGCAAGGTGAGCACAACTGTGTGGTTTGCACGGGCACGGCTTGCCACATCAAGGGCGCGCCAGCACTGCTTGCCTCACTCAAGGCGCAGTTCGCCATCGGGCCAGGGGAAACCACGGCCGACAACAAGCTCAGCGTTGTGTCTGCTCGCTGCATTGGTTCTTGCGGGCTTGCTCCGGCCGTGGTGCTCGACGGAACCGTCATGGCTAACGTATCCCCGCAAACGCTGATGGAGCGGGTCAAAAAGGAGATCGGCTGATGTCCACCGACGAACTGGTCGCGTTGAAAAACAAGGCGGATCAGCGCCGGCGCCCGCATCGAGCGTGCGTGTGCACGGCTGCAAGCTGTCAGTCTATCGGTGCTGACCGCGTGCTCAAGGCGCTTGAAGCCGCTGTTGCCAGCGCCGCCCGCGAACACGAGATCGAGGTGCGGGCCGTTGGGTGCATGGGCCTCTGCTCTGCCGGGCCTCTCGTCACGGTCGAAGACGATGAAAGCTCAGTTCTTTATCGCAACGTGGCCGACGCAGACGCGGCTGCATTGGCTGCCAGTGTCGGTACGACGCCAGTCGAGCGGTTGCGGTGTCCGACTGACATTCCATTCTTTGCTCGTCAGCACAAGATCGTATTGTCCAATTGCGGTCGTGTGCATCCCGAACGCATCGAGGACTACGTTGCCGCTGGTGGTTATGGCGCGCTTTACAACGCGCTCAATGAAATGACTCCGGCGGAGGTGCTGTCCGAGGTCGCATCGAGTGGTCTTCGCGGTCGCGGAGGCGCAGGCTACCCAACGGGCCTGAAATGGCAAACCGTCGCTAAGAGCAACGATCCGGTGAAATACGTTGTGTGCAACGCCGACGAGGGGGATCCCGGGGCGTTCATGGATCGCAGTGTTCTCGAAAGCGACCCGCATCGCGTTCTCGAGGGGATGGCACTCGCGGCGTATGCAGTGGGCGCAAAACTGGGCTATGTCTACGTTCGCGCCGAGTACCCGTTGGCGATCAGTCGATTGCGCACTGCGATTCGGCAGGCGAAGGCAGCCAATCTCTTGGGGCAGAACATCGCGGGCACGCGGTTAGAGTTTTCGGTCGACATTCGTCTAGGTGCCGGCGCATTCGTGTGCGGCGAGGAGACGGCATTGCTGGCGTCAATCGAAGGGCGCCGCGGTCAACCGCGGCCCCGTCCGCCGTACCCCGCCGAGAAGGGTCTGTTTCGCCGCGCCACCTTGATCAATAACGTCGAGACCTTCGCCAACATCGCGCCGATCATCGAACACGGCGCGGCCAAATTTGCTTCGATCGGTACGGAACGCAGCAAAGGGACGAAGGTGTTCGCCTTAGCCGGCCAAGTCAAAAATACAGGGCTGATCGAGGTGCCGATGGGGATTAGCCTGCGGGAAGTCGTCGAAGCAATGGGTGGTGGGGTACCATCGGGTGGCAAGATCAAGGCGGTTCAAACCGGTGGTCCTTCAGGCGGCTGCATTCCCTACGAGCACCTAGACATGCCGGTGGACTACGATTCACTCCAGAAGGTGGGCTCGATCATGGGGTCGGGTGGCATGATCGTGATGGACGAATCCTCGAACATGGTGGAGGTTGCCCGCTACTTCATGGAATTTTCGATGAGTGAATCCTGTGGAAAATGCGTGCCGTGTCGGGTCGGAACTTACCAGATGCACGAAATCCTCTCGCGCATGCAAAATGGCACAGCGAACGGCGAAGATCTCGCTCTGCTCGAGGAGCTCACGCGCACCGTTAGCGAGACGAGCCTGTGCGGGTTGGGGCAGAGTGCACCGAATCCGATTAAGAGCACGCTTCGATACTATCGTCCAGAATACGAGGCCGCATTGCGCAAATCGCCACAGATAATGCCACTGACAGAGGAAGGTGCACCATGACCGGCCAAGCGCGAGTAGTGACCTTTCGGATCGACGAGCGCGAGGTCAGCGCGCGCGAAGATGAGACAATCCTGCAGGTAGCGCGTGACCACGGGATCTTCATTCCCACGTTGTGTTGCCTCGAAGGGCTCAGCACGTGGGGTGCCTGTCGGCTGTGCCTCGTTGAGGTTGGTGGCACCAACAAGCTCTTGGCGGCTTGTTCCACTCATGCCGCTCAGGACATAGAGGTTTTGACCCAAACGCCTCGGCTCCTGGCGCACCGCAAGACTATTCTCGAGCTGTTGTTCTCCGAGCGAAACCACGTGTGTTCGGTGTGTGTCGCCAACGGCAAGTGCGAATTGCAGCATTTGGCGCAGCGCTGTGGGGTAGACCACATTCGGATGCCCTATCGCTATCCGGAACTGCCGCTCGACCTTTCGAATGACCTGTTCCGGCTCGATCCAAACCGGTGCATCCTGTGCACTCGCTGTGTCCGCGTCTGTGACGAGATCGAAGGCGCGCACACCTGGGACGTCATGGGTCGCGGTATCGATTGTCAGGTCATTACGGATCTAAAGGCACCATGGGGCGAGTCCGAAAGCTGTACGAGCTGTGGCAAGTGCGTGCACGTGTGCCCGACCGGTGCTCTCACGCAACGTGGTACGGCGATTGCCGAGGTGCATCGACATCGCGAGTTTCTCCCATACTTGACCCAGATGCGAGGTGAGCGTGACTAACCCAGCACAATTGCACGAAGGGGCGCGTCGCCCGCGTCTGGCTACGGTTTGGTTGGATGGATGCTCGGGCTGTCACATGTCGCTACTCGACCTCGATGCACGCATAGTCGAGCTCGCTGCGCAGTGCGATGTCGTTTACGGACCCTTGGTCGACGCGAAGACCGTGCCCGAAGGTATCGATCTTGCACTGATTGAAGGCGCGGTGAGCAGCGACCACGATTGGCACTTGGCCGTCGCATTGCGAGCCAATTCGAAGCTACTGGTCGCGTTTGGAGATTGCGCGGTGACGGGCAACGTTCCGAGCATGCGCAACGTCTTGCCGTTATCGGCGATATACCAACGGGCCTTTCGCGAGACGGCAGCGCAGGGTACGGAGTGGCCCAGCGAAGGGTTGCCGCGCTTGCTGGATCGAGTCTTGCCCGTGCACCAGGTCATCAATGTCGATCTCTTTCTGCCGGGCTGTCCACCACCGGCTGATGCAATCTATCGCGTTTTAGCCGATGTATTGGCCGGGAAACAGCCGGAGCCACTGACGCTGACGAGGTTTGGCGCCTAACCATTTCAAGGGACGTTCGTATGCCTACCGTCACGATTGAGCCAGTCACTCGGATTGAGGGACACGCCAGAATTACGCTGCATCTAACCGACTCCGGTGATGTCGATCAGGCGAAGTTTCACATTACGCAATTTCGCGGCTTCGAGAAGTTCTGTGAGGGCAGGCCATTCCCTGAGATGCCATCGCTTACGGCGCGCACTTGTGGCATCTGCCCAGTAAGCCACCTCGTAGCGTCGAGCAAAGCTTGCGATGATTTGATGGCCGTTCAGATCCCTCCTGCAGCAGTTCGGCTGCGGCGTGTGCTCAATCTCGCGCAGATCCTCCAGTCGCATGCCCTCAGCTTCTTCCACCTCTCGTCGCCTGATCTATTGCTCGGTTGGGATTCGGATCCACTGGCACGCAACGTATTCGGGCTGATGCGTGAACACCCCCAACTGGCACGCGATGGAATTCGGCTGCGCCAGATTGGTCAAGCCATCATCGAACGGCTTTCGGGCAAGCGTGTCCATCCAGCGTGGATTGTGCCGGGTGGTGTGCAAAGCCCAATGACCGAAGCCGTGCGCAGTGAGATCCGCGTCTGGCTGCCGGAGGCCCTGGAAATCGCGGAACGAACCTATCGTCTGTATCGCGGTATGGTGAAGCGCTTCCAGGACGAGGTCGAAACCTTTGGCGACATGCCGACGATGTTCATGGGCATGGTCGATGCGAAGGGGAACCTCGAGCACTACGACGGCCTCTTGCGCATCAAGGATGCGGAGGGCAACACGATCGAAGAGGGCGTGCGTGCCGACGAGTATGGTGACGTGATTGCCGAGGCTGTCGAACCGCATTCGTTCGTAAAATCGCCGTACTATCGACCCATGGGCTACCCGCATGGTCTGTATCGTGTGGGGCCACTGGCTCGCCTGAACGTCATCGAGCGCTGCGGCACGCCGATCGCGGACGAGGCGCTCGCGGATTTCCGCGCACTGTCGCCGGGCAGGCCCGTGAGCAGCAGCTTTCACTACCACTATGCGCGGCTGGTCGAGATCCTTTATGTGATTGAGCGTCTCGACCAAATGACCGCCAGTGCAGATATCTTGGACACGAAGGTGAGAGCTCGTGCTCGTGGCAACAAGAACCGCGGTGTTGGGATCTCAGAAGCCCCACGTGGCACTTTGATTCACGACTACTCGATCGATGACGAGGGGCGCATCGTTGCTGTCAATTTGATTATTGCGACTGGGCACAACAATTTGGCAATGAATCGCAGCGTTTTGCAGGTGGCCAAGCACTACGTGCGCGGACCTGAGATTGCCGAGGGCATGCTCAATCGAGTCGAAGCGGTGATTCGCTGCTATGACCCATGTCTGAGCTGCGCGTCACACGAGTTCGGTCGTATGCCGCTCGACGTGCGGATGATTGACGCGCAGGGCCGAGAGCTTTCACGCGCAGTTCGCGGGTAGGTGGAGTTTGACCGCAATCGTAGTCATCGGATTCGGTAACACCCTCAGACAAGACGATGGATTCGGCCCAGCCGTCGTCGAGCGGCTAGGCGATCGCTTCGACGACGCGCGTGTCGAGTGCATTACTCGAGGCACGCTCACTCCGGAGCTCGCCGCGACACTGTCCGAGGCCAGCCACGTGTTCTTCGTTGATGCCTGCGCCGAGTTGGCCGAAGGCGTGAGCCAGAAGCGAGCGATTGGGCCAGATAGTGCTGCGGATGTTTCGCTTGTCCATTTCCTATCGCCGCAGGCGCTGTTGGTTTGGACTGAGCGAGTGTACCAGAAGAGGCCGAAGGCCGAACTGTGGCTCATGGGCGTCGAGCAGACGGGGTTGTCCGAGGAGCTGACCCCGTTAATTGCTGGGCAGGTCGACGGTTTCGTGCACGAGCTCGAGCAGGCCATCTTGCGTGATTTAGGCGAGGGCCCACCATAGGCGGGAACGACGTCGCGGTTCCGGCACGCCAGACTTCCAATCGCCGAGGGGTGCAGACAGCCGTCGCATGGGGCCTTGGGGGATAGAAGGTCGCAAAAGCGAGGCCACGAACATCGAAGTGCCTGGCAAGAGCGGCGTTTCGGGACAATGCGTTGGTGCCGATTCCACCCCAGCAAGCGAGTGGCAAAGCTCATCGCACAAATTGGGCGAGTAGAATTCCCCAATTGCCCTCGAAGTGGTTAGAATTCGGCGCCACGCCTACCACGACAAGCAATCCCCTCGGCCGTCGATTGAAACTGGTCGCCTCCGCGACCCTGCTCGTGCTTCTCGTGACAGCGCCCGTCGGCGCTCGCGCAATTCGTCGCCTATTCGAACCGACCGATCTGCAATGGGAGTCGCCCGGCGACACCGAGTTGGACCTCCAGGTTGGTGTGGTTCGCGGGCCAGACGCGCTTCGTTTAACAGTGCCCGATTTCGAGTTGGACTTTGGGATCACCGAACAGATCGAGCTCGGTCTCGACGGCGCTATGGACTTTGAAGGGCCAGCCGACGGCGCGACTCGTTACGACCATGTTGACGTCGATAATCTTTGGCTGTCTCTCAAGGTCGGGCTGCTCTCATTCCAAAATAGTTCGCGCACCCGCGTCATGTCGATGGGGTTGCAGCTGGGGCCAAAACTGCCGACAGCGAATCAAGCACGGGGCGTGGGAGCTGAAAGCCTCCTTCTGTTGGGGTTTGCCAGCGACCGGACTTTTTTGAGCCTCAACTTAGGTGCGCTGTTGGATCCAAATGCCAATGGCTCAGGCCGACCACGAGGGTTCGAGGCAGGTCTCGATATCGTCCAAAGCCTTGACCAAGGCAAGCGTTGGTCTTTGACCGGCGAGGTTGCCACAGTTCGGTTCAGCTCAGCGGATCTGAACCAACTGCACACGACCTTGGGCGTCACCTACAACCCGACGGATGCGATCGCCTTCTCGTTGGTTGGATTGGCGGGCCTAGCAAGAGGTAGCGACCGCTATGGAGTGCTCGTCGGCGTATCGCCCAAACTTCATCTGTGGGGTAGCTAGAGCCCCTCCTCTGCAAGCGCCCGCTTGACGGACGGACGTGCTTCAAGCCGAGCGAAGTACGCAGCGAGATTGGGCCAAGTTGCCAGATCGGACTGACCGTGTTTCTGCCAGGCACGCAGGCAGTAAAACGCGTAGCCGTCCGCGACCGTGAACCGGTTGCCGGCCAGGAATTCTTGTTGCCCGAGATCTTCAGCGAGTACCGAGAGCCGAAGCTTCAACCGCTCCTTGAGCGAGTCCTTGAACTCATCGCTGGCTTTTGGGTTGTAGAGCGGGCTCATGGCCTTGTGCAACTCAGTTGCGAGAAAGTGCAACTTCTCTTGCAGCCGGTAGCGCTCGAAGCTGCCCTGACGGGGTACGAGTTCCTTCTCAGGCACTTGATCGGCCAAGTATTGAATGACAATCGCTCCCTCGGTGAGCATCTGGCCATTGTCGAGTTGAAGTGCTGGAATGTACCCCTTCGGACATATGGCGAGGTAGTTGTCTCCCGATGCTGTCTGTTTCGTCCGAAGATCCACCTGGATCAGCTCGTATTCAAGCCCGGTCTCGATCAGGGCAATGTGTGGAGATAATGAGCAGGCGCCGGGCGTGAAATACAGCTTCATGGGCAGTTGTCCTTGGCCTACGATCTCAGCCTCCGGTGGCCTCTTGTCAAGTCTCGACTAGCGAAATCCCAGCGATTCCGCCGCGCAATGGCACGAAGTGACGTTCCAGTCGATGCTTGGGCCTTTTGGTCGGTTCGTCGCGACCACGACGCCTGGCCGTATGGCAATGGTCGGATCTTCGGCAACCTGAGTAGCGCGGACTGGGAAATACGTGTGCTGTACGCCGCCGAGGCCACGGAACGGTGCGAGCGACTTTACTACATCGAAGATCACTCAGCGCAAGAGCATAGATTCGAAGTGCTAGAAGAAGGTAGGCCTGGCACTGGTAACGACGGGTACGCGTGTTTAGCTAACGTGGTGGTGGGCTGGTAGCAAGACCGATTGCAGTTCCCAGCTCGCTCGGATCAACGTGCGCGAATACACGTGAGGGAAGGCGATGCTTCGCTTTTGATTACTTCACCGTATAGTCCAATGTCCAAATATTGACTGACGACGCTTGCGGGTAGAAAATCGTTAACTTGTCCTCAGTTTCCAGGCGCACGCTGTCGATCAGCGGATCTGAGAAGAAACGCCCGGGATCCGTCGAATCGAGCAACGTCCAGGTAGCAAAATTGTTAGCTGCACCAGCCGCTGCAATGCGCAGAGCGGGCAGAATGGCGTAGACGTTATTGTTCGAGGAGATCGCCAGTTTGCCTCTGAAATTCAGCACCACCGGTAGGCTTGCGATCGAGGTTCGACTCCATATGCCGTTGGTGGGGTTCCTCCAGTAGTGGTAGTATTGGCTCTTGGTCCGTGCGCTCACGAAGTTTGCATCGTCTGCCAGCGCATCAGGCATGTGACCGAGCAACACATGCACTCTGCCGACGGAGTCAACCGCCATGTGTTCCTGATTGATGAGCCCGCGATTCTGGTTGATAGCCCAGACCTTGGCACTGGCTGTGCTCGTCGTGACGAAGGTTGCACCACTGGTGGCTACTTTGGCACCAGTGGTGTCGTTCCACGTGCGACCATGGTCATCACTGTAGACATAGAGTAAGTCGTGATTCGTTGTAGCATCGGGGGTTTCGCGCCAACACCAGGAGGCATGCAAACGAGTGCCACCGCGGGTGTAGGAGAGCCCATGCAGGTAGGCGTTGACCGTCGCAGAAGCGTTGGAAGTACCGTCGAGGTATTTGCCGATCGAGACCCAGGTATGCGAACTGGTGTCGTATTCCCACAAGTACTCGTCACCACTGCCGCTCTCTCCGATGCGGGCACTAAACAACATCTTCTTCCCGCCAGGTTCGATGACGAATCTTGGGTAAGTCACGAGGGTGACCGGCGTCGAACCAACGAGCGAACCTGTGACGCCAGAGAAACTGGCAGCATCCCAGTTGGCAGTTGCGGGGCTTGTCAGAATATCGCTGTTCGACTTCCGGTAATGCAGGTTGTTGCCATGGTGATCGAACGCGAGGTGTAGCGTACCGTCCCCGGGGGCGATCCCGATCGATATCGTGTTGTGCGCATCTTCCGCCGCGAGCGTGTAGTCAGTGAACTCGAACTTTGCCCAGGCACCACTCGGCAGGGCTCGGCGTGCCACCACCACGTGCTTGTTGGTGTTCCAAAACGCGGTGTATTGGTAACCGTTATGACTGATGATGCCTTCCTGCTGAAAGGATTCGCCGTTGAGGTAACCGCCATAGGACACCACTGTTAGACCCGATAGGGCCATCTGACCTTCAGCGTCCTTCATGAGCCCGGGGGCCACAGGTGGAGCGCCGCCCGTCGCTCCTCCGCCAACCGCGGTGCCACCCTTGGCGCTGCCGCCCGTACCAACTCCGCCTGCGGCACTGCCTCCACTGCTGCGACCTCCACTCGACGAAGACACACCACCAGTAGCATTGCCACTGGCGTCGCCTCCCGCGCCATTTCCAGCCAAGCCAATTCCAGCCAAGCCAATTCCACCCAAGCCATTCCCACCCAAGCCAGCCACCACACCTCCAGTTGAGCTCGCTCCACCGAGCGTAGATATCGAGCCACCGAAAGTGGTCGCAGTGCTCTGCGTGCTTTGGGTACCACCGCCCGATGCTGCTGTCGTCACGGACTGACCACCAGTCGCCGAATTGCCACCAAATACATGGCCGCCAGCGACGCTCGCGCCTTGGCTGCTGCAACCGACATCAAGGCATACCGCCAAGACACAGACCACTATCCAGCGCTGATGACAACTTGCTGTCCGCTGCTGCTTCATCATGATGTTTTCCAAAGGCGTGCCGCGAGGCTCCATTGCTAGCTTGGTCCAAGTGTGAAGCTTGCTTGACGCGCAAGCTACGACTGGATGCTGGGCCGCGCCAACTATCTTTGGTAGACGCGAACGAGGAGTCAGCAAACGTACGCAGCTCCACATTCACGCGAAGAACTCACAACATTTCCAGCGTTTTCGAGTCAATCATTGCCAATTGCACCGATGCTCGCAAGAAGAAGCTCGTTCAGGCCGTCGCACCTACAATCGGGGTGCGGATTGCCCGTCTGCGCATTATCTAGACAAGTTTGCCGCTATTGAATGACCAGCTCCGGCTAGCCCGATTGACTGGCTTGGCTACGACCGTCTGGCTTCGGTGAAGCCTTCATTCGAGCGTCCGTGAGCCACTCCGGATCCGCAGGTTTGGACTGGAATTTCCTGAGCGACCTTCCTCTGATCGGGCAAGTTCGTTGATCTCGATGCGAAACTTCTCCTAAACTGCTCCTTTCCACCGGAGACGAAGGAGCCATGCATGCTGCATTCCGTCTGCAAAGCGATCAAAACGATGTCGAGCCTATTGGCGCTCGCAATGCCTTTCGGATGCAGTCATTCGAGCGTCGACAGTGCCACTTCGACCGGCTCCAAAGCTGGCAACGTCGCGACATCTGCGGCGGGTCGTGGTGGGGCTGGTGTTGGTTTGGGCGGCGCGAGCACGCTCGTGTCGGGTGGGGCGTTGGCGACGAGTGGGTCAGGGGGGAGCCTCAGTACCCCGGCGTTGGTGAATCCGGCGCCCGGGAGCAAGGCGTTCATCGGTGCCAATTTCTGGAGAATCGACTGGGAGGGCCCCAACGACTTCTTTCTGTCAAGCGTCGATTGGGCGACAACGACCAATCCCTGGCAGCCGCAACTGCTTACGGATCTTGCGCCGCTCACCGTGTTACGGTTCATGGATTGGAACCTCACCAACGACGATCCCAACGTGCAAGCGGTTTGGGCAACTCGCAAACGGCCGACTCAGGCTCAGACTGCCGAACCCGTCGCGTTCGAGTGGCAAATAGATCTGTGCAATCGTGCGCTCAAGGACTGCTGGATTGCCGTGCCGATCCAGGCTGATGTGACTTATCAAAGCAATCTCGCGCGACTCATTTTCGAAAGACTCGATCCGAAACTCCGGCTCTACCTCGAGTATTCCAACGAAGTGTGGAACGGTAGTTTTCCGCAGTCCGCGATCGCCCTTGCTCAGGCGAATCGCTTGGGACTACTTGCCGAAGCGAATCCCTGCTGCGAGCTCGACACGATCAAGACGGGTAACGCCTATGTCTATGGCGCGGTGCGGCTGTTCGAGCAGTTTGAGAGCGTTTTCGGTAAGAATAGTCCACGCCTCGTCAAGGTCCTCGCCGGTCAAGCCGGTTGGGACGGGCCCTGTCAGGTGCACATGCTAGCGCTCAAGAATACAACACTGAACCCGAACGGCACGATGCCAACGGTCTACGCCGTAGCGCCGTACTTCGGCGGCACCTCCATCGCTGCACTACAAAACGATATTGCTGGTGCAGTTAACGGCGTGAAATCCCACGTTACTTGCGCTGCCAAGCTGAATCTACCGCTGGTCGCCTACGAGGGCGGCTCAGACTCGTATGCTGCAGGCAATGCCTGTGTCAGCTTGCAGCACGATGCTGGCATGTATGAGCTCTACAAGCAGTACTATGACGCGCTCGTAGCGGCCGGCATGACCGGGCCCATCATGCAATACACTCATGTCGGAAGTTGCTGGGGACTCAAAGAAAAGACCAGTGACACCTCGGCCAACTCGCCCAAGTATCGAGCCGTCACGGATTGGGTTGCGGCGCATCCGTGAGTGACCAAGCGGCCATGGTTGATCCTGGCTGGTCGCTCCTTCGACCCTGTCTGCGGCGGCATAGGCGCCTGAGTCGACGTCGCTGGATGCCGAACCAGATGACTGGTGTAAGTATTCGAACCACCAGGGCACTTGTGTCGATAAATTTGTGCGTACGTTGCATCCGCGGGCAATGCTGTGCATCGTAAATGTTTCTGTGAGTCCTGGAGGTATGCGATGTGGACTACTCGATTGACTCTACTAGGCGCGCTCGCGGCATGTGCATGCAGCGGGTCTGCTTCGGGGCCATCAAATTCGAGCGCGGGAGGGGGTAGCGGTAGGAGCAACATTGGCGGACAGTCAGCCAATGCAACCGGCGGCTCGGGTTCGACGTCTATCGGTAGCAGTGCCGACTGCCAGCTCTTCCCTGCAGACAACCCGTGGAATCAGGACGTTTCCGCGTTACCGATCAACGCCAAGAGCGCCCTATATATCGCAAATATGGCGCCCACGCGCGCCCTGCATCCCGATTGGGGCAATTGGTCTACAGACCACTACGGTATTCCATTTTCATCCGGAACAGGAGCTCCAGCGCAGCCATTGACGTGGTCAACCAGCTGGGGACCCGGCGAAAGTGACACCAATCCTTGCGCCACGGGTAACAACCAATACTGCTACCCAATCCCGTTGACGGCTCCTATCGAAGGCGGGCCATCGGCTTCGACAGACTCAGATCGTCACGTGCTTTACATCGATACAGCGGGTACGCCGAGCAATTGCACGCTCTACGAGATTTACAACGCGCAGAACCCGGCGGGCCAGAGCGGTTGGACGGCAGCCAACGGCGCCATCTTCCACTTGGGTTCGAATGCGCTTCGAACGGATGGATGGACGTCCGCGGACGCAGCGGGCTTACCCATTTTGCCCGGGCTCGTTCGCTATGACGAAGTTGCTGCGGGAGAAATCAAACACGCCATCCGTTTCACCGTGAGTAGCTCGTATCAGGGCTATATTCACCCGGCGACTCACGCAGCCGGCAACTCCAGTTCCTCATTGCCACCCATGGGTCTTCGAGTGCGCCTGATGGCCTCGTTCGATACGAGCGGCATCACCGGCGCGGCTTTGGTGGTGATTACGGCAATGCAGAAGTATGGGCTCATTTTGGCCGATAATGGCAGCAATTGGTACATCAGTGGTGAATCCAACGACAGTTGGGACCCCTTGATGGACAACCTCCTCTCGGGCTTGGGGAAAGTTCACGGCAGTGACTTCGAAGTTGTGGATACCGGGCCCGTGTCGACCGCTGGGCTCTGACCGCTGACCAATCAGGAGAGTCGTCCGATCAATGGATCGCCCCCGCTCGTGTCAGTCAAATATCGGGCGACTCGAGCCAATACGTGGCCTTGGCGGTGCACGTGACGAGGGAGCGCCGTTTTTGGCCCTCACGCCGTCTCCGACTAGAGCGCGGCAGCAACGTGTACAGCCAAGGCCGATTCGGCGGGGACTTCGATCGTCGCGTTTCCGGAAGCGTCGACCTCGACCACCGTGCCGCTACAGCTCGCGAGTACCGTGCTCGTTTTCGGCGTGAAGTCGCCGCTCAAGACGTCGCAATATCTCCCTGCCACCAGGCCTGTCTTGAAGGATTGGCGCAGGGCCATCGCTTCGTGGTTGATGGCCACGAAGCCGCGATCTCCCCGGGAGAAAGCCAGCTGATTGGTTCCGTTGTTCCAGAGGTTAGCGACAGCTGCTCCGGCCGTCGTCTTGCGAAAAAGTACCATTCCAGCGATGTAACGCGCCCGGTGCTCGCAGAGCCAGCCCTTGGTCGAATTCGTGTGTGGGGCTGGAACGCAACTTGGTTCGCTAGCGCCGGCCTCGTACACCGGATGCGTTGAGTCGTCGCCATCCGTAGGTGGCCCCATGTCACGCCCGACGCTGGTTGTGCGATCGAAACCGTAGCTCGACATGACCGAGGGGTAACCGTACGGCCACGCGAGCATGAAAACCGTAGCCAGCTCGTACGCCGGTCCGTCTTGGTAGGAGGCGGTGCCGTCGCGCTGGGTGTCGTGATTGCTGATGAACGTGACTGCACGCGCGCTCGGTAGGAGCCCCCACGCTTGTTCGTTGAGACGCGCAAGTGAAGATATTGACTTGGCTTCTCGACCTAAGAAAACGTCGCCCACGCCCCTGTACTTGAACTCCGTCACATCGAGTTCGGCGCTGCCGCCGACCTCGAGGAAGTCGGTGGAGTGGACGGCTTCGCCGCCGTAATCGATGACCTCAAGAAAGTAGTAGGGCACTTCATCTGCGCGCGGCTTCACTTGCGACAGAATCCCCGCCAAGTCGGCGGGTGCTATGTGCTTCGCGGCGTCGAGCCGAAAGCCGCGCACGCCGATTTGCAAAAGGTCGCTCAAATAGCCCGCAAGCTTAGCTTGAACCGCGGAGCTACTGGTGTCGAGATCGGCTAAGCCCGCGAGCTCGCAGCGCTGAACATGCTCGACACTGCTCACATAGTCGGTATCCTGAATTGGGCAATGCGGTGTGTGGAAATCGGCTTCCTTATACAAGTTTGGGTAAGCGTATTTGGTAAAGATCGTGCCGCCGCTGCCCGTGCCCGAGGCTTGCGCAGTGGTGTGGTTGAGCACGGCATCGACGTAAATTCCGACGCCAGCAGCTCGACAGCGCGCCACCATGTCCACAAACTCAGCGCGCGAGCCGCTGCGGCTTTCCAGCTGGTAGCTGACGGTTTGGTAGCGCTGCCACCAAGGGTACGCGAAACCCTGGAGCAGTACGTGCTCGCTCGGCGGCGACACCTGCACCGCCGTGAAGCCCTTCGGTCCCAAGAAGGACTCGCATTCCAGGGCAACGTCGGGCCAACGCCACTCGAACAGGTGCACGAACATGCCGCTCGTTGTGTCGTTGTCAAGCTTCGGCGCGTTGGTGGTTCCAGCCGTGACGATTGTGCCGCCGCTTGCGCTGGTGACCCCCGTACCTCCGGCACCTGAGTTCGTTTCAGCACCACCATTCGAAGTGGAGCCTCCCGCGCCCGTCGCAGCCATGGCGTCGTCGGGGGCCGAGCTCGAAGCCGAAACTTGAGAACAGGCGAGCGACAGAACGCAGGCAACGCGCAAGAGCCAGACGTGGGTCACGCCCTAGATTTGGCTCGCGGGTGCGACTTGAGCAACGTCAATCGCAGTCATGGTAACACTTCAACGCCGGGACTTAGCCGTCACCCACTCACTCACGGCTTGCCGGTACTTCGCGTGTGAAGCGCTGCGGGCAATACAAGTACCCAAGAGCTAATAAGCGTTCGTTGCACCTGTACTTGACAGTCCCGTCGGGACCAATAGTCCAGAGCTCTGCAATGTCAGTCCCGGCATAGGCGAGGCGCTTCGGCACGTGATCGGATGCCTTCTGCGTCGAGAAGCTCAACCTTGTCGGTGGACTCCCGACGAGACAGGAAATCCTCTCAGTTGACCGACCGTGGCGCGAGGAGCGACTTCCCAGTTGGTCATTTCGGCCCTAAGCGGATATATCGGCCGCGGCTTCGAATCCACGGTAGCAACGACAGACGGGCCACGAGGGCAGTGGAGAGACACTGGTTGCGAATGCGCGTCACTTCGCTTTGTCGCTGTTTCAGCCCGGGACCCACGCCTTACACCTGGGAGGGTCAGGTTGGGAGCACAAAGTTTTGGTGCCAGTGCCCATTTCTTCTGTGTCTGTACTAGCGCGACAAGATTTCGATTGCAGCGTGGCTTTTGACCTGAAAAGGATTGCCTCGTTGCGATCAACCTCGCGCGTTGCGGGAATTAATTTCGGGAATTTTTGTCAGATTTTCACTCAGACTCGCCGATGCGGCAGGAGTTCGATCCCATGCGCACATTGCTAATTCATACGCTCGGACTTGGTATTGCCTTCGTCGTTGTGGGTTGTACTGCCTCCACTTCGACCACCGCTGAAGGTGATGGCAACGTCGGCGTAGGTGGAAAGACTAGTTCGGGCGGATCAGCGACGATTGGCGGCGCTTCGACCACCGGCGGTGCGCTCATAAGCAGCACTGGCGGAGCCACTAGTCAGCCCAGCGGCGGTGCGCCGGCAACCGGAGGCGCCTCGCCTACGGGTGGTCGGGCTGCCGGAGGAACATCGGCCACTGGCGGTTCCCCGCCGGCGGGTACGGGCGGCGCAGCGCCCGCAACTGGCGGCAAAGCAGCAGCGGGCGGTGGCACTGCAACGGGCGGCGGCACTGCAACGGGCGGCGGCACTGCAACGGGTGGCAACACTGCCGCCGGGGGCGGCAAAGCTACTGGAGGCAGCAAAGCCACTGGAGGCAACACTGCTGCCGGGGGCAACGCTGCTGTTGGCGGCGCCGGAGGCGATACCGCCGTCGATTGCACGGCTACCATGCCAACCGGTGGGACAGATCATTGCGGGTCAAATACACAAGGCACCGCGGGCGGCCTAGGTTGGTCACTCTGGTCGAATGCGGTCAATAGCAACTCTTGCATCACCACCTTCAGTACCCCCGCGTTTAGTGCACGCTGGAACAATTCTAGCGACTTCCTCGCCCGAATCGGTCTGGAATGGGGGAACGCCGGCAAGACCTACGACCAATACGGCACGATTAGCGCGCAATTCTCGTATACCAAGACGGGAACCGCTGGCGGCTACTCATATATCGGAATGTATGGGTGGTCGAACAACCCATGCGTCGAGTATTACATCATCGAGGACAGGTGGGGCACGATGCCGTTTGACGCCTATAACTCGACCCTCAAAGGGACAGTTTCCATTGACGGCGAGAACTACAAGTTATTCTCGAACACGACAACGGGGACCGGTGGTTCGAGATGCACCGGTGTCTCCAGTTGGAACCAATTCTGGAGCATCCGGCAGAAGGCTCGTCAGTGCGGGACCATCACCCTAACGAAACACTTTGACGCCTGGAAGGCTGCGGGCATGGCACTAGGGAGTATGTTGGAGGCCAAAATTCTCGTGGAAACCGGTGGTGGAGTCGGAACCATCGAGTTCCCAGTCGCCACCGTGACGGCCAAGTAGACCAACCGTAACCTCCAGCGACGTCAGGTGGACCCAGCAGCAAGACGTTTAGTTCAACTAGGCATCAAGCCTGCGCACAGGCGATTTGCCGAGTTGAACCAGGCAAACAAGCCCAAGCTGAGCCAAGTCGCCTGGTGGAACCTAGCGTTTTGGCCGAAGCAGAGCTCCATTGGACAGGAGAACCGACCATTTTCCCCGCCACAAATCCGGCGCGTTCACTCGACCACTTTGCCGGTTAGCCACCCCACTTGAGCGGAGCGAACATGGAGTTGGAGCAACCAAAAACAAGACCACCTCGAATCACATGGGCACGAGCCCTAGGAACCTAGTACCTGGTGAACATTTTCTAGCGCCACAATGTTGATAGGTGAATCGATCTGTCGGGCAATCTTCTCTTCTTTGATGAGTCCGCGAACGATTGTCCGCAGCAAAATTCGGCCCATTTCACGCGGATTGGTATTGAGCGTCGCCGTTAGTTCGCCATTCTTGATCGATTGGTATGCATCCCTGGTGCCATCGAGCCCGACAATGAAAATTCGTCCCAGTTTGCCTTTGGCTTTGACGGCCGCAACGGCGCCAAGCGCCATCGCATCGCTTACCGCAAATATCGCGTCGACATCGGCACATTTGCGAAGAATCCCATCGGTTGCCTTTCGAGCAACGTCGGGCATCCAATCGCAGGGTTCCGACCCAACAATCGTCATCTCCGGAAAAGCCTTCAATGCGTTCTTGAAACCGGAGACGCGCAGTCGACTTGTCGGTTCTGCAAGACCCTCCAAAATGGCGATTCTGCCGCGACCTCGCAGCAACCTTGCCAGGTATTTTGCTACGGCCTTCCCCGCTTCCTCCTGATCATAGCCCACGTACGAGCGAATTTTGGGATCGCTGACCTTCTCGGGCACATTGAAAAAGAACACCGGGATGTTCGCTCGATGCAAGATCTGCAGATCCTTTGCGACCATTCGCGACTGCGAGCAGATCGCGATTGCGTCGACCTTATCGGCGACGAACTGGCGAAACAACACTTTGAGTGCGTGGTAATCGGACTCCTGCTCCGGGGCACGGACATCGAGTTCGATTCGCTTTATTTCCCGAACCACGTCCTCCATTCCTGAAAGGACATCGCCATAATAGTGGCTCTTGAACGCTGCTGGACAAAACCCAATCTTGATGAGATTTGCCGAGCTGGCGAGGGACAAACAGACCCGATTGCGACCTTCGGATTTAGCCAGGTAGAGCGCCTGGTCGGCTCGGTCAATGAGCTCAGCCTTGGTTCGCGCATTCGCCGGGTAGGTCGCCACACCGATGCTTACCGTTACCGACAGGTTCTCGCGCACGTTGGGGCCAGGAAAGGGATGCCCCATGACGGACTTTCGCATCCGCTCCGCCACCCGAAGTGCCTGAATGTGATCGGCATAGGGCAGTATGACCGCGAACTCTTCGCCGCCGTATCGGGCCGGCACATCATAGGCCCGAATGGTCTGCTTGAGGAGTTGAGCGGTCTCTTTAAGCGTTGAGTCGCCTTGAGGATGGCCGTACTTGTCGTTGAACCCCTTGAAGTGATCGATATCGATCATCAATAGGGAGACCTTGTATTTGAACCTCTGAGATTTCAGTAGTTCATTATTCAGGGTTTCCTGGAAATACCGATGGTTGTGGAGTCCCGTCAGCCCGTCGAGGTTGACGAATCCAGCGATGTCGCTCGCCTTACCCTTGTAGAGTTCATTCTCGACCAGCAGGGCGACGACTGGTCCTATCGACTGCAGCAGTCTGAATGAAGCGCCGTCAAGTTGCCCTGACTGCTGGCAAATTGTCAAAGCGCCAACAATCCGATCGGCTCTTAGGAGGTAGTAGACGAATGCAGAGCCAATTCCCGTCCGTTTGGATTCGACCTCGGTCAGGTTGAAAGCGATTCCGTTGGTTTTGGTCGATATGCGCGGGAAACCATCGCGACTGGCGAATTCCGCGACTGAAGCAAGAATAGCGCTCATGCCACGTCGTTGTTTTGCCGAGAGCCCGCATTGCTCGGCGATTCGAAACGACTGGTCCTGATCATTGAACAAGAGCGCCACGATTGCGCTCTTTCCGAATGCCGGTCGCAACAACTTGAGGACTTTGCTTAAGGGCAATTCCTGTTCGACCGCGGAGGATATCAGGCCGCGGACTTGGCTAACGAGATCGCCGCTTGTTGTCTTTGAGCGACTTTTTCGCGGAATCGAGCGCGCTTTCTTCACCGTCAAATCTTATGCGAGGCCTGCGCCCAATGTCAAAGCGAGAACGTTACCTGGCGCTACTCGGAGGGTGAGCGAACAGAAGCGTGAGGTTTGGAATGGTCGGGACCACTGGGCCGGAGACGTGGGCGAGCCGCGGCGCACCCTCCGCTGCTGAAGGATAGCGTGGTATCGTCTCAATCTAGGTACAAACCAATCGCCCGCTAGCTCAGCCAAGTCTCGCTCAGCGCGTCAATGTCAAAACTCATTCGCGAGTTGTGTCGAGATCATCGTCCAACGATTCACCTGCGACGCGCCTGAAATCTCGGGTAATGCACGCCAACTGTCCGAGTCGCACCCCGGCCCGACCGGTGCCAAACGTCTGTGTCGGTTCAGTCGCGATGCTTGCGTAATACTGCTCTAGCGTTCCGATGTTACGCTTAACCTGATCTTTGGCGACAAGTCTCAAGTCGAAGCGGAGCGGCGGCAGGTAACCACCACTTTGAACGAACAGAGTGGTGGCATAGCGCCCCCAGGAGCAGACGATGTCGTCATCGTGCACGAAATGCTTCCAGCGGTCGAGCAGTGTTGCGTGGCTTTCTCCCGCATGAAGCGTGGCTTCATCAACATTTAGGTGTGCGGGCGTGCTGGGTGACAGCGGTAAACGGGGGGCGGCGAAGCACTCAAAGCGTTCACCGGTGAAGGGGCGCAGTGCGACCCATTGCACGAGTTCGTCTGGGAATTGGGCACGGTGTTCGAGGTCCCGGCAAGGCCAGGCATTGGCTTCGCCGACGACGCACAAGACGTTCGATGAAGTGGTTCGCAGTTCGATTGGGATGTGACAGCGTGGTTGCTTCGGCCCGCTCTTGTACCGACTGCGCGGGCTGCAGCGTTCGGCCTTGCAGGTTAGCTGGTTGTCCACCATCTGGCGGAATGGTCTGAGCATCGCGTCGAATCGACCAGGATCGCCCTCGAGCAGCCCGAGGACGTAGGTCAACGCCTCGATCGTCGAAACGAACTGCGCTTTGGGCTCGCGTCGGATGCGGTACTCGCTCGGCCGGGTTGGGCGAAATGCAAGCTTCGGCAGGTTAGCGAGCACGGGGTTCGAGCGCACCATTTTCTTGGTGTTGGCCCAGGTTCCATCGACGACGACGAGCGTAATGGGTTCTTTCGGTGGGGCAGCCTGCAGATCGACGGCCTCGGGGGAAGGGTAGAGTAGCGAAGCTGGCCGCTCTTGGTCGGCGAGTAACCGTTTGAGCGCTTCGGAGTTCTCCCAGTCGAAGCCAACCAAGAGTTCCGAGTTGGGCAGACACAGGCTTGCCATCCGGGCCGTACCGATGGCCATGTCGCGTTCCCGCGGGTGTTGCAGTAGTACCACGCGCGTTTTGGTCGGGATGCGCGTCAGGTACGCGCAGTAGCAGACCGATTCGGGGCGACGGCAGCGCTGACAGACACTTCGAGGTTCGAACCCCGGAAACTCAGACATGGCTCCGGTCGTAGCACAGCCCCCTCGCTTCTGCGCTGCGGCTCGTCCCACGTCAGCCTCAGAAATTGCCCGTTGCTGCGCTGCCAATGGCGTTCTGTGCCTTGACTGAGCGCCCATTTGTGGCTTCGCTTTCCGGGTGATGTTCCACGATATTGCTCAATCGAGTCCGCTCAGTGCCGCTCACCGGATCCGACCCTTCACTCGCCGGGGCATGCTGCTCGCTGCGGTAATGCTCAACCTTGGCGGGTTCACTTTGACCCGCAATGCGGCAGCGGACGCTTACGGCATCACGCACCCACGTCAGCACATCGACTACTATTTCGAACTCGAGCCCGAGGTGATCATCGTCTTCAATCGCAACCTTGACGAGGGCCCCGGGCTCGGCGTGCGTGGCAGTATCCCGGTCTTGTTCAACGGCTTCATTCCAAGCATCAACAACAGCATTGCACTTACGTTTGGCTTCGATAAGGATCCAATAGGCCGAGGGCGCACATACAACGTACCGGTCGCGCTGCAGTGGAACTTCTGGCTTCATCGAAACTTTTCGGTCTTTGGCGAGCCGGGGATCTTCATGCAGTTCAACGACAAGGCGCACTTCGAATTGCAAGTGTGGGGCGGCGCGCGCGTGCATTTCAACGATACTGTGGCGCTCACCGCGCGCGTTTCGGTGCCGAATACTCCCGCGGCATCACTCGGTGTATCCTTCTTCTTCTGATGGTTTGCGCGTAGCAGCTACGACGTAGCCCGGACGTGGTCGCGACGACCCAGACCAAAATACGCCAGATGGTACGTAAAGACGCCATAAGTTAGCCCGACCGAAGCGCATCGCGATACGTTTCGAGTGTTAGGCGTGCGGTATTGTCCCAACTGAAGTCTCTGGCACGCTCAAGTCCGCGAGCGCGGCACGACTCGGCAAGCGACGGTTCGGCGAGCATCGCAGCGAGCGCCTCACCCGTGGCACGTACATCGCCCATTGGTGCGGTCATCCCTGCGCCACCGAGCACCTCGACGAGCGGCGGGATGTCACTGGTGAGCACTGGGCACCCGGTGGCCATGGCTTCTAGTGCAGGCAAGCCGAAACCTTCGGCGCGGGACGGCTGAATCAACAGGCGCGCTGACTGCATGACAGCCAAAAGCTCATCGAAAGGGAGCTCGGGTGCAAAATGCACGCGCTGAGCGACGCCCAAGTTGGCGGCCAGTGCAGCTAGCCCCCTGCCCGGTTGAAGGCGCTGGATCACGACCAGGCGCAGTGGCTTGGGTGCGTGGGCGGCAAAAGCGCAGAGACCAATATCGTGCCCCTTGGAAGGGACGTTTTGGCCCACCATCAATACGTAGTCTTCCTCGAATCCGAGAACCGTGGCAGCCCTAGCGCGGGCCAGACTGCGTGATGTGGGGGGACAAAACTCAGGTTCGTGGGCATTGTGGGCGACTACGATGCGATCGCCGAGCTTTGGTTCGATGCGCAAGATCGCGTCGCGAGATGCTCGTGACACGGTAAGAATACGCCGTGCCTGACGCAAAGCATTGCGGATCGCTATCTGAAAGAACACGAAACTGATGGGGCGGAGTAAAGGGACTGGCTGGCACCAACTCAGGTGGTCGAGCCACATGACATCATGCAGCGTGACCACTGCCGGCACTGGGATCCCAAACCCGAGGACATTGGCTGGCGCGTGGAAGAGGTCGACCTTAGACCAATCATCGAACCAGCGACTCGTCAGTAATGTCGCCAAGCCATTAGGAATGGGCGACAAAATGCGGAGCGATACCTGCGAGGCGAACTCCCCTTCGAGTGGCGCGGCAGGTGGTACCCAAAGCCGCAAGTCCAAGTTGGGCTCGAGCCTCACGAGTCGCGAAGCGACGGAGCGGATGTAGTTGGCGATCCCGCTGGTCTTGGGGCCGAGGTATCGGGCGTCGAGAACGATCCGCATGAGGCGAACCAAACGCTAGCGCCAACGCCAGCGACAAGCCAAGCGGTTCCGCGTGCACGCAACGACGAACTCGTAGCAAAACGTAGTGTTGTCGGCTAAATTGCGCCCCATGTTCGGCCGTTTGTTGTTGGTAGCTTTATCGTTGGTAGCTTCATCGTTGTTCGGCTGCGGTGGCAGTACGAAGCCAACGAAGCCGGGGGCACGTCTCGACTTTGACGCGAAGGAAGAAGTGGAGTGCCTCGAAACCGCCAAGCTGAAGCGACATCCGCCGGACAATGCGCCCGCGCGCATCGACGTAGCGCACATCGTGGTTCGCTACGTAGGGCTGCGTGATGCAGGCGAGGTCACCCGGACCCGAGGTGAGGCCTGTGTGCGCGCCGAGCAGGCGCGCAGAAGGTTGTTGGGCGGAGCTGATTGGAACGAGACATTCGACAAGTTTTCGGACTCGAAGGATTCGACCAAGGGCGAATTCAACGGCGTGTCGTCAGCCGATCTCGAAGACGACTTTGCCGCCGCCGCCTTCGAGCTGAAGGTCAATGAGCTAAGTCACGTGATCGAAACCCCGCACGGATTCCACGTCATTTGGCGCAGCCACTAAGCCACGCGCCGTATCAGCGGCTTGCGTGGTCTGCCAGGGACCTTGGGCGACAGGCCTGTGCGCTTAAATTGCCTGCAGATCAGCCAATCGATGGCCGAGCATTGCGCTGTGCCCACTAACTTGTACGCTTGAGCGGCGTTGGGCAGTTTCTTATTGGTGGGTCGGGTGCCGTCCGCGCGAGCACAATTCGGCGACCCTGGTTGGCGCTACCATGCCTAGAGGAACCTTGAATTCGAGAAGTTGCAGGTGGCGTATTGCAGTGGGGTGGGTCGGTCTCACTTTCGGTGGGCTCACCGTCGCGCGCAGCAGTATGGCCGGAGAGAATATCGAAGTGACCGGCAATGTCTATTGTCGCACTGGCGACGACGCGGTGGAACGTCCGCTCGGTGCGGTCCGGGTGTTCTTGAAGCAGCGGCCAGACCTAGTGGCAGAGTCGGGCGCGGGCAACGGAAAGTTTCGGCTGTCCCTCCCCGCCGCAGAAGTCGTCGATCGGGATGTGACCATTGTCTATCGCGATGCACGCTTCCAATTGGGCGAGGAGACGCGCCGAGTTGCGCATGATGACGTGACCGTAGTTGCTGGCAAGATGGCCTTGCAGTTGGCCCCGCGGATCTTCATGGTCAGCAATTGTGTGGATCTCGATGCAGCTGGGCTACGCGAAACCGTGCGGCTGTCGGTTGAACGAATGTCGCACCGTGCGGCGGTCGTGCATGGAGAACTAGTTCGCGCTCATTCGGCAGCCAACGCGGATACTTCGGCGTGTCTAAACGACGCCCTCAGTCGCATCGGGGCCCATCTGCGATTCGCTGAATCACATGTGCCACAGTTCATTGATGCCGTCGGCGAAGACGCTCTGCGCGCGCGGCACGAAGTGACTGCCATCAAAATTGCCGACGAGCGAGTGGCGGAATTAGTTGAGGAGGCAGACCACTGTTTGGAGCGCAGCGTGGCCCAGGCCTCGTCACAAAGCACGAACTACGAGCCGGATACTTTGATTTCACCTTCGGACCTCGCTCAGTTCTCCGACGCGAACGTTCATCCGGCACCTTGGGCAGAACGTGCTGTGGGCAAGGTTACTATGCCCACTGACGACGACTGGCACGCGGATTTTGGGGCGGCGTTCGAAACTGGCTACGACTCCAACTTCGTCCAAAAGAACCAGGACCGACCTGGCGGTTCAGTCCCTGCGGCGTGGCAGTTTCGACCATCGTTGAATCTGTCATTTCGCAGGTTTGATCTGAAATCGGCTGCCAAGAGCCCCGCCACGATGCAGCACGGCCCCGCGCAGGGCGGCAATGTCAGTCTCATCGGAGTGCTATTGACGAGTACGCAGGCCGGTGGTCGAGGCCTTGGAATTTACAGCGACATGGCGGTAGCTGCGGACTTCAAGGCCAGGTTCGCTGATGCTGAGCCGATTGGTGGGCTCATTACCGCCAAGTACAATCGCATCGTCGAACCCACGATGGAACCCGAGCATCGATTCGCCTATGGGACCAACTTGATTGGGCTCGGTGCCGAGGCGATGGCGCGCCCAGGTTCAGGGCGGTTCGAAGTTGGAGTTGGTTATCGACTTCTGGCCGATTACCACGACAGTGTCTACCAGCAGATGTACAACAGCACGCGGCATGCGGCGGTGATTCGCGAACGCTGGATGTTTCTGCCAGAAACCGCGCTCGTGAGCGAAACCGAACTCTCGAGTCACAGCTACGGAACCACACAGATGGCCTTGAACGATTCGGTCCAACTCCGGTTCCGCATGGGCCTCGTCGGTGTCTTTGCAGAACGCGTCGCGGTGGAGGTGACGCTCGGGCGGACCGAAGGCTACTACAGCGAACAACATGGTAAGACAGCGGATTTTGCGGGGACGATCGGGCAGGCCAAGGTCGAGTGGTTCCTCGGGCCCATTTCGCCGCGTGCCTTCCCGACGCAAGCGCTCATGCGGCCTTCCTTCGCGCTCGCCTACGTTCACGACTACCGCGACAATATTACGTCCGACTACTACCGGATCGACCGTGGGCAGGCGGGCTTGGCGCTGAACGTCGACGACCGTTGGATGCTGGGGCTCACGGCGGCCGTGTCGCGGATCAGTTACCCACAGTCTCGGTATTTCAATCCGGCAACGTATTCTCTCGACTACTATTCGAGGTTCGGCGAGACGCGCGCCGAGCTTTCAGGGTCGGTCGATTACCGCATCCTGCCTCAACTGCGGTTTTCAATTTCTTATCGCTACGACCGCAACCTTTCGGACAAGGCAATTCCGATCGATCCCAATTTTCCCGGGGTCCCAGAGTTGCAGGGGTTCCAGCGCTCGCGGCTGTACGCTGGGGCAGTCTGGACGCCCTAGAGTTGGCTTTGCGGCCCAAACGCCCGTCAAGAGCGCAGTTTCTGAGCTCGATATTCGCGCTTGCGCGGCGAATTAGCGCTCAGCACGCATCAATCCGCGGCGTGGCTCAATCGGTTCGCAGATTGGGTTTTCTTGTTCGAGGTTTTCCGACATGATGCGACGCCGCCCCGGGGCTAGAGGTCTCATTCATGTCACGAACCAGCGCTCGACCAAGCACGAATAAAAGGCAGGGTCGCCTTGCCATTTTGCGAAGCTTTCATCGCAGTAGCGTCACTACACCGAACGGCGCGAGTGAACCTGAGCCGACGACCCCAGCGCCAGATTCGCAAAACGTCGTGCGGGATCCGCTAACGCTTTTTCTAGCTTGGTCGGCGATTGCCTTCTTCGTGGTTGCCGTAACGCGTCGGGGTTGGATCTCCGACGACGGATTTATCACGATGCGCGCCGTCGATCATCTGCTCGAAGGGCGTGGCTTCGTTTACAACGCAGGCGAACGCGTCCTCGGGTTCACCAATCCACTTTGGGCACTATTGCTTGCCGTTCCCTACCTGTTCGTTCGAGATCCGTATTGGGCGCCGGTCATCGCTTCAATCGCAGTGGCAGGGGTCACCGCGTTCTACATTGCCTTCCGCAGCGCTAAGGACTGTCGTGTCGGGGCACTCGTGCTAATGGCGCTGACATTTTCGCGTAGTTTCGTCGATTTTTCGACGAGCGGCCTCGAAAATCCGTTATCGCATCTGTTGCTCGTCTTGTTCTACGTCGAGTTCTTCCGCAAAGAAGGCTCTTCGCTTGGGCGCCTATCGCTATTTGCGGCGCTTCTGTTGATCAATCGGTTCGATTTGGTGCCGTTGTATTTGCCGCCGTTGGTGTTGGCGTATCGCGAGCGAATGGTCAAGCGCGAGCAGCGTGCAGTGGTGTTGGGGTGGTTGCCAGCTGTCTTGTGGTTTGGTTTTGCCGTCGTGTATTACGGCTTCCCGTTTCCCAATACGGCCTACGCTAAACTGAACGCCGAGATCCCGGCGCGCGAGATGATTCGCCAAGGCTTTAGTTATCTCGCTGATGCACTGGTCAATGATCCTCAGACCATCATCCTCATCGTCGCGGCAGTCGTCGTCCTGGTCGTGAATCGATCCAAGAACTCTGCGGTCGCCGCCGTACTGCTCGCTCTCGGCCTAGAAGTCGCCTACGTCGTCGCCATTGGCGGCGACTTCATGTCCGGTCGATTCTTGACGCCTGCCGTAGCCGTTTCTGCGGTCGTTTTGGCGACCTATGCTGGTCCCTGGTTGTCGGATGCGGCGCGGTTGCGAGCGGCGACCCTAGCCGTCGCGGGAGTCATTCTGTGCCTGGCATTCTCACCGCTACGCGACGAGCCGATCCGCGAGAAACGGGATTTCCCAGTCACTCGGATTGTCAACGAACGCGCCTGGTTTCAGGAGTTTCTGCTGCTTTACCTCAATTTTCGGCCGGTTCAATGGCAAGCCTACGGGCTTTACGCCGATGGTCGGAATGCACGCGGACAGAATCGGCGTGTCGTGCTCTACAACAACGTAGGCATGTTTGCGTGGGGGGCTGGTCCAGGCATCCATGTCGTCGATGAGATGGCCCTGACCGATCCATTGATTGCCCGCATTCCGTTTGCGTATCGCGACGATTGGCGTACCGGGCACCTGCCACGACCGATCCCCGATGGGTATCTCGAAACCCTCGAAACGGGGAGGAACGTCATTCGTGACCCCTGCATTGCTGAATATTTTGAGCAGCTCGATCGAGTCGTACGTGGGCCCCTGTTCACACTTGAGCGTTGGGTTTCGATCCTGTCGCTGAACATGCCTGGTGGGATGACAGTCCACGCGTGTCCGGATCGCATTCCCGTGCAACCACGCCCACCGCCAGTTGCCGTTGAGCCGGCGCCCGCGGCACCGGGCGTGCCACTACCAGTCTCGCCCGGTGCCGCGCCGGTGCAGTGAGCTTCACGAGCGAATGTTGGGCCTTAGGCTGGGAGCCATTTCGGGCGACAAAAAATCGTCGTTGCTTGACCATTGCGAGCCAGCGGGGAAGGTGTCTTTCGGCTTGTAACCAAAGAGCTGTTTTGCCGGACCCAGATCGAAAGCCGAGTCACCGCCGTTGTCGCTAGTAACGAACACGGCACAATGCGCCAAAGTGGGCTTCTCCACTGCACGAATGAAGAAATCCTTGGCGTCGTCGTGGCTGAGGTAAATGCGTGGGCCCACCGCAAGCGTCTTGAGCAGATCGGCTTCCTTCTGGTTGCGCACGAACCACCCGAGCCTCGCTGACACAACAGAGAGCCCGAAGCGGCGGGCGTACATGGCGCCGATGAGTTCGGCCGTAGCTTTGGAGATCCCGTAGTGGTCGCCCGGTACGAAACCAGCGTCAAGCCCGATACAATCGGAGGCCCAGTCGAGGCCGCCGACCACGCGGATACTGCTTGTGTTGACCACGCGCGCAACGCCTTCTAGCCGTGCTACCTCGAAGACATTTTGCGTGCCAATAATATTGTTTGGTACAAGTTCGTTGGCGAAGTTTTGGCGGTCGGGGACCGCCGCCGCATGAACGATTGCGTCCATGCCTTTGGCGGCGCTCTGCAACGCGTCGACATCGAGGATACTCGCGACGCGGTGGTCCCCGGGGAGACGCTGAGACATCAGGTCAAATCCACGCACTTCATGGCCACGTTTTTGCAGTGCGAATGCCACGTGGTACCCAACGGCTCCGGACGAACCTGTGACCAAAATTCTCAATTTGCGCATGCGGTGACCATCGGTTTGGACGCGGTTGTCAGAGCACGAGGTTACCCGGTAGAATGCCCGAGGCCAAGCATGACCAAGCAACCTATCACCGATCCGCGCCTCGATATCGCCCATCAAGCGGCGAACAATCGGGATTTTGCTCGTGCCGAGCAGTTATTGCACGACGTGTTGTCCCAGCTACCGACCGAAATTCACTCAGTCGAGCCGTCAGAGCGTGAAACATGTCTCTTGGCGTTGGACCTACTCGGGTTCGTTCTATTCTTCCAAGGTCGGCCCGAGGAGGCAGAGCAGGCCTGCCGCCGCGCCATCGCCGTCGCGCCAGACCGTGCTTACTCGAACAAGGGGTTGGGGTTGTGTCTCGCCAAGCAAGGTAAAGTGGACGAGGGGTTGCCCTACCTTCGTCGAGCGATTGCTTTGCAGCCCGAATGGCTCGATCCGCGTTGGGACATGGCCATCGTCTTGCATGAAGCGCAGCGGTTTGAAGAGGCGCTCGCCGTGTTGGTTGAGGCTGAGTGCGCGTTGCCCGCCGAACGCATGCGTTTTGTCCAGCTACGGCAAGTCGTTGCCGACGCAATGGGCCAACGTCAGGCGTGATATCGGTTCGCCGACTACATCAAGTCGGCACAGACCAGTCGGTCAATTTTTTGAGCGGCAGCGCTTGCCTGCATCAATCTTGATGATGTGGACTTTTGTTAATGGAAGTCGCCCGCCTTTGACATGGCAGCTTCGAATCTAGGCGACTAAACGACGAGGTTGGCAGCCATTGACGTGTGCGTCTGAGTTGAGCCGCGCACCTCTGGGGACCACCATGCAGAGATATTTGCCACAGTTGGTTACCTGCGGCTGTGTCTGGGTTGCGTGCGTTAGCTGTGCGCCCGCGATGCAGCTGGGTGACGGACACGACGTGAACCAGACGAGCAAAAGCAACGCCATCGCAACTGATGCTGCGCCGCCAGCGGTTGTGGAACGCCGCATTGCGGCACTGGTCGAGCGCGCGCTATCTCGGACGGCGCGCACGCCTTCCAGGGCGCGACCGAGCATGCCCGTCGAGCAGACTCGAGCGTCTGACAACCGACAAACAACATTCGAAAATAGTCTGCGTAATGCGGTTAGTGACCGCAATGAGACATTGCGCGTGACCAGTACCTCCGGGGACTTCTGTGCAGCCGTTTCCATTGCATCGCAACTGGCAGTCACCGCCTTGCACTGTGTTCAAGCGTTGTGCGAGTCGGAGCTGGCACCGGTCGGCAGATCGCTGCTCGGCTGTCGACTGAACTACGAGCTCCCGGACGGGACGGGCGGCGAGGCCACGGTCGTGACAACAAGCGACAACGATCTTTTGGCACTGCTCGACCTGCACCACCCGTTGCTTAAGTATGGAGTCTTACGGTGTGACGATCCGCACATGGAAGATCGTGTTTACACCGTGAGTCACCCCGCTGGTGACAATTGGCTCGTGTCCTATGGTTGGCTCACGCGCGAGCCGATTGCGATCGAGTGGGTCGACGGGCAATCGACTCGGGTCTTGGTGGCACAAATTCCGACGAAGCGAGGCTCAAGTGGAGGCGGCTTGTTCGACTCACAAGATCGGCTCGTGGGCGTCCAGATCGCCCGTTGGTCTCCGTGGTCGACCGATTACGGAAAAGCGGCCTTCATTCAGGCAACGCGCATCTTCAACCTCGCTGGACGCTACTGCATGAAGGATGGGTCGAGTGCGTGCATTGGTTTGCGCTGCATGTCCAAGTACTACGACGTATGGCGGTACTAATGGCCCTTTTGGTCGACGCGCTACTGCTACGGGAAGCGAAAACGCTTGAGTTGGCGGTAAGGATGCGTGATATTGGAGTCACCGTGGCACACCGGTAGCCGTCGGTGACAACGTTTGGGCCCGGGGATGACATTGCATTGGCTACAGACTGTTCTGCTGCGGCGACTATGGCCGTTGGTGGGGCTGGGCTCGGTAGTTTGGCTCGTGCCGGGAGTGGCTGCGGCGGACCCTGTGACTCTCAGCTACGAAGCGCCCGCGGACTGTCCTAGCGCGGAATCGGTTGTCGCTCGGATTTCGAGCCTGGTGAAGCATCCGCCAGCGCTGCCCGTGGTTGCAAGGGCCAGAATCTCAAGGGTTTTTCAGGGGTACCGCCTCGAACTCTACGTGAACGGTGGGCGTCGGCGCATTGTGTCCGATTCCTGCACCTCACTTGTGCACACGCTTTCAGTGATTCTCTCGCTCGCAGTCGAGCCACGACCTGCCCAATCTGCGGGGGGAGACGCGACTGCGTCCGGCGCGGGCGGGGTGACTGATCCAGCGTCGTCACCGGGCACCGACGGAGCCGCGCCGCCGCTCGCGACAACACTAGAAAGAGGGGCGCCCGCGTTACCCAACGCGGCTGCGGCCGAAGCACCGCGCCAAAGTTCGAGTTCCGTTACCACGACGCGTCGACCACAAAATCAGCAACGTAATCAGCCGCAGGAACGAGACCAGGTGCTTGCGGACCAGCAACATTCGTCGGAGAAGCGCGCCAAAACGCCCACGAATAGGGAGCGGCTATTTGTACCAGACGACCTATCGGTCCATCCGGCGCTGTGGTTTTGGACCGAGTACGGGATGCTCCCGCGATTGGCGCATGGTCCGAGTGTGGGTGCTTGGTTGGATTTTGGCAGGTGGTCGCTTGGAGTTGCGGCAAAGTGGCTCGTTCCCGAGTGGGTATCGATGCGCGGGGGAGATCCTCGCCGTGGCGGGCATCTGTCATTTTTGGGCGGAGAAGTGCTGGCGTGTGGTGCCGTTGTGCAAAACCGTTTGGTCGGGCTCTGCATCGGGGTCGAGGCCGGCGACTTGATGGGCAAAGGTTCTGGCGTGACAAACACGAGGCTTGGTCACGGTGTCTGGTTGGCGGGCAGCGCAGAAGTCGGCTTTCGTCCTAGGTTCTGGTCGAAGATGAGTGGCGACGTTCGTTTCGGAGTGGCCCTACCGGTGAAACGGCCGGCTTTTGGAATCGACGGATTTACCTGGAGATACGAACCTCACGGCTGGTCTTTGCGGCTCGTTTCCGGTTTTTCGTGGTTCTGATCACGGATTGGGCAGCTTCGGAACATTGCACTGAGTTGTGCCGATGCTTGCCCCAGCGGCAGTGAATACTGAAGTCGTACCAGTCGGCGAGCCGAGCCTCGAGTTCGATGCGCTGTATGGGGAGTACTTCGATTTCGTTTGGCGCAACCTGCGACGCTTGGGTGTGCCCGACTCGGCGTTGCGCGACGCGGCCCAAGAAGTGTTCATCGTGGTCCACAGACGGCTCGGCGAGTTCGTGCCCCGTGGAACCCTGAGATCTTGGATTTATTCGATTCTTCGGCGCGTGGCTCATTCTCAACGGCGGCAGTATCACCGCCACGTCATTGCGGAATCGGGTGTCACCGAGAGCCAGTTTGAGAATCTGACGCAAGACGCGCTGGAAGGCCGCTGCAGCGACCCTGAAAGTGACGCAGCCCATGGGCAAGCGCTAAAGCTGATGCTTCGGCTGTTGGATGGCCTCGACGACGACAAACGCGACGCATTGGTTATCGTGGATATCGAGGGAATGAGTGTGCCGGAGGCCTGTGTGGCATTGGACGTGAACCCCAACACGCTCTACTCGCGGCTACGGTCAGCCCGCCTGGAAATGCGCCATCGGTACGAGCACTCTCAGCGAGACGAATGGAGGCTTCGATGAACAACGACTACGACGCTTGCAGGAGTCTCTACGACGCAGCGCGTTTGGACGAAAAAGCGAGTCTTGCCGATCGCCGCGCGGTTCGACTGGCGCTTTTGGCCGCAGTTTCCGCGGGTGTGCATGTTGCAGCGTCGACGGCGATGGCCGCGCCATTGGCGCCAGGTGTCGCAATCAGCGCGCAGACGTCGGCCCTGGGTGTGTCTGCGGTCGGAATCCAAGCTGTTGGTGCTCAAGCTGTCGGTGCTCAAGCGGTCCTGAAGCTTGTCCTTGGGGGGAAGTTTCTGAGTGGACTTATCTGTGGGGTTGTGTTGGGCTCCGCGGTGGTAGCGACTGCCGTCGCAGTTGGACCGACGTCTTCGCGCGCATCGGCAGCACGTCCAGGAAGTTTGACGCAAGTGTCAGCGTCACCCGGCGTGTCCCAACCACACAGGTCGGTCGGTTCTAAGGCGGTAGTCGAACCGATGCTGGCGTCCGATCCCATGCTCGAGGCGAATGCTCCGGCCCTGCCAGTGCAGTCGCGCGCAGTTGACCAGGGATCCAAAATGGGAGTGTCAGCCATGCCCGTTCCGTTGGCGCAGCGTCAACTAGCTGAAGAGACTGTGGCTTTAGCGGCGGTGCAAGACGCACTGAGCCAACAGGACGCCGTGCGGGCGTTGGCGCTGATCGATCAACAGAAACGGCAATATGCGTCGGGACAGTTGACTGAAGAGCGCGCCGCAGCTGAAGTAATTGCACTTTGCAGTGCGGGTCGATCTGCTGAGGCCGATACAGCGCGTGGGCATTTCACTGCCAATTACCCGAACTCACCCCTCACCAAACGTGTCACGATAGGCTGCAGTCAGCGCTGAGCGCGAAGGTTCGTCACAGTACGGAACCAGTGAATGCGGGACTATGAAGGCGAGGGACGCAGATGACGCAATGCTTACAGTTGATGTGGCACTGGGGTATGCGTCTGCTGTGCCTGTTGCTCGTTCTCGGGTGCGACCCTGATGATTTTGTGTCGATGGGATCGGATAGCCCCGCAACGGACGCAGGCTTGGCAACCTCAGGCGGAACAGGCACCTTCATTCCCATCAATTTCGCGGGCGCCTCCGGCGACGCTGGTCGTTTGGGAATTGGGGGAACTGGTCCGGATTTGGCGGGTAGCGGTGATGCCGGAACTCCAGGCATCGCTTCTGGCGGCAGCGCTGGCGCCGCCAACGCTACAGACGGATTGGCGTTGACCATTCCGCGTCATATGTACGGGACGTGAACCACTCTGCGAAAGACATAAAGTTTGGCGCGATGTCGAGCCGGTGCCGAAAAGACACAAGCCCGGCGCTCACCGCGTCGTCGGCAAAGCTCAAATACAACTAGGCTCTGGAGGGCGTGCCTGCGCTGCTTCTGCCTTGCGGTGACACGCCAGATTGAGCGCCCGCAGCGCCCGCTGTGGTGCCCCCAAATGCCGGTTGACCGCCAATGCTACCTCCGCCGCCCTTGCCAAATCCAGGCAGCCCAGCGCTGGCAGCACTGCCCCCCACGCTCGAGTTGCCCGCGTTTGATACGACGCCGCCACTGCTGAATACACCACTCGCGCCTGACTTGCCAAACACTCCCCCAGCGGGTTGTCCGCCAGCGGAATTCGAGCCGCCTTTGGCTGCGTTGCCGCCGCGGTTGGCATTGCCACCTGAAGAGGTAACGCCTCCAATTGCCGTGGAGCCACCGAGGGGTGGTGTGCCGAAAATGGTCAGTCCGCCGCCGCCAGTTCCGCCACCCGTAAAGTGCCCGCCGCTGGCACCTTCACTACGTCCGCCGGTTGCGGCGCCACCTCGGCCAAAAGTTTGTCTTCCGCCAGCCATGGCAGCCATCCCGACATGGCTGTCGTCGATGCTGACATCCCCACCGCAACCCATCGTCATTGCAGCGCCGAGGGCAGCGGCGGCGACGGACTTCCCGGCTGTGCTCAGGCTTGAGCGGCGACTCTTCGAATCCGTCTTAGTGACAAGAACGCGACGATGGCAACGTGAGCATTCGGTGAGCATGGGCCAGCTCCACTATTTTCGAGGATTTTAGCGAATAGGTTACGCGTGAGGTCGATGCAGTGTTTCGGTGCGGTACCACTCGGTCAGCAATTTCACGTAGGGCGCGATATCGGCGCTGGCACAAAGCTCGCGGCATGAATGCATCGCCAACATTGGATTCCCGACGTCGACGGTTCGAATGCCCTGTCGTGCCGCTGCCATGGGGCCAATTGTCGAACCACAGGGCATGTCGTTGCGCGTGACAAAGCGTTGCAGTAGAAGGTTTGCACGAGCGGCGGCGGCGATGAGAGCCGCCGCCGAGATCGCATCGGTGGCGTAGGACTGGTTAGCGTTGGATTTGAGCACCGGTCCAGCTCCGAGCAATGGGCGGTGCAGTTCGTCGTGCTTGTCTTGAAAATTGGGGTGAACTGCGTGGGCCATGTCCGCAGACAGCAGCAATGATGCTGCCATGGCGCGGTGGACAGCCTCGGGATCGTTGGGTGACATCCGCTGCGCGAGGCGATCGAGCACGTGACCGAGCAACGTCGATTGCGCGCCGGAAAACGAGCGACTGCCCACTTCCTCGTGGTCATAAAGGACAAGGACGCGGCTCGCGTCGCCCACTGGGCCAGCTTCGAGCAGCGCGCGCTCAGCGGCAAAACAGCTGACAAGGTTGTCGATGCGACCACTTGCCACGAAATCTCCCGAGCTGCCCTCGAACCGCGCCTCTACTGCGTCGCGCAGACATAGATCGAAAGCCGAGATATCGGGCGACTCTAAGCTCAAGCCTTGCTCCGAGAGCGCCTCAAGCAAGAGCTCCCTCAGTCGATCGTGGGCCGAGCCTTCTGGCTCGAGACCAATCAGCGGTCGCAGGTGTTGTTGCGGGTTGATGATCAACCCTTGTGTATTGACGTCGCGCTGAAGATGGATCGCGAGCGAAGGGATCGTCACAACCGGGCGATCGATGTCGACCAGGTGCACGTCACCCGATGTGGTCACGATGCGACCTGACAGACACAGCGAACGATCGAGCCAGGTGTGCAGCAGCAGCCCGCCGTAAGGTTCGATCGACAATGACGCGACCCCAGCGCCTTGAGCGTGGTAGTTGGGTTTGACTCGGAGGTTGGGCGAGTCTGTATGTGCCCCAACGATGAGGAAGCCGGACTCGGCCGGCGGATGGCGACCGAGTTCGAACGCCACCACACTTGCCCCTGCGCGTTGGACGAACGCCCGTAGCCCGGGCTCTGCACGCCAGCGGGCACGTTCATCGAGTTCCTCGTACCCGGCACGCTTGAGGGCCAAGGTCACCTGTTGGCTGGCGTGGTATGGAGATTTCGCCTGATTCAGGAACTCGAGCAAGTTTTGGGCGTCGGGGAGCATTGCGCCACAAGCCTGCTCCGGGGCCGCCGCATTTTCAAGGTTTGACCCGGAGCACGGGGCGTCGCAACATGGAGCCGTTATGGCCCTGTTCGGGCGAATTCGATGGCGTCTGATGCTCGCGACAGCGGCAATTGCAATATTGCCGCTGCTTGTGGCTGTGGTCGTTGCCAGAAGTCTGGTGCGCCAGACCGCCGAACGGTTCTTCATCCCCGAGATTGGGGCGCGGTTGGATCAGAGCCTGGGCGTCTACCAGGAGTTAGCCAAGACCATCAAACTGTCGATGCGCCATGCCGCCGATGCGATCGCGGCGAATCAGTCGCTTCGCGACGCGGCGCAGCGCAATGACGCTCCTCGGATTCGCCGGCAGCTCGAGAGCCAAATGCCCAAGTTCCCGGGCTTGGTCAGCCTCGAGGTCATCAGTGCCCAAGGCGAATCGATCGCGGCGGTGAACCGGGGGCACCCAGCGGACGAAGCCACCGAGAAGAAGCTGGAAATAGAACGCGCCCTATCCGACGCAGATGACAATGGCCCGAGGCTGCGCGCCATGTTCGTGACTGAGCGCGCGCGTCTCGATGAATTTGAGAGCATGGGGCAATTTCTCGAGATCTACCGCAAGATCGAGAAGCGCCGTGTGCAGGACGAGAGAAGCTACGTTGAAGCCTTCTCGGTCCTGTTGGCGCTGACCGTGCTCATCGCTGCCGTTGTTGGTTTCTGGCTTGCCCGGGGCCCGACGGTGCGATTAACGGCGCTGGTGAATGCGCTCCATCGAGTTGCGACCGGCGATCTGTCGGTTCGCGTTCCGGAGATTGGAAAAGACGAAATCTCGGATCTTGCCAAGGCGCTTAATCGCATGGTGGCCGAGGTCGAGACGAGCCGCGCCAGAATCGAATACCTGCAGCGCATTGGAGCTTGGCAGGAGATGGCACGGCGCTTGGCGCACGAAATCAAGAATCCGCTGACCCCGATTCAACTGGCGGTGCAGGAGGTGCATCGCCGCTGCCCGGACGGCAACCCGGCGTATCAACGCCTCGTCGACGAAACGCTGCGCATCGTCGAAGACGAGGTCGAGACGTTGCGCCACCTAGTGAGCGAGTTTTCGAATTTCGCCCGGATGCCCCAAGCGCAACCGCAGTTGGCCGATCTCGCAGAATTTCTCTTGACTCAGCGCGGTCGTTTCGCGATGCCCGACGCCGACGAATCGACGTCCGATGACGCCATCGATTCGAGCTCTTCCGAGCTCTCGCCGATTGAGGTCGTGGTCGAGGTGCCGAGGCAGCCAAGTTATGCCTACTTTGACTCGCACATGCTAAAGCGTGCGCTCTTGAACCTGGTGCGCAATGGTGTGCAGGCAATTGCAGGTTCCGGGCGCGAACGGGGACGGGTGACCGTGCGTTTGTCAGACGGTGACCACCAGTTCTGGAACCTGGACGTCGAGGACGACGGCCCTGGGATCCCCGAAGAGATGCGTGGGGTAGTATTCGATCCATACGTGACGACGAAAAAGACCGGTACCGGGCTTGGTTTGGCCATCGTCAAGAAGGTGATTGTCGAGCACGCGGGCACGATTAATGTAGCAGCAGCGCCGCGCGGGGGCGCCTGCATGCAGATCCGCCTGCCCAAGGCGGGCTCCTCTGTAGCCAAGCTCGTGGCTGATTTGGGCGTGGCTCTACCGGCGTCGTCGCGTCGTGAGTCGCTGAGTCAGACGCATTCCTCAAGGACTTGACCATGGCCGACGGCGCACGAACACGCACGGGTCAGACCACTGGGCATGCTCGGCAGTCCTACGGCGTACTTGCCCTGATGCTTGGGGCAAGCCTTCTCATCGGTCTGTTCGTATTGCCGCGGATTGGACCGGCAAGCATAAAAGCCGGTGGGTTGGCAGAACATTTCTCGTTGCCTATCGTGGCTGGCGGAGAGCCAAGCAATCGCGTGTCGCTTCAGGCTTTGCGCGGCAAGGTAGTCGTGCTCGATTTCTGGGCGACCTGGTGTGGGCCTTGCGCCGAACAAGCCAAGATTTTGGAGCGGTTTGTTTCGGTGCCGCGCGCGGACGTCGTGGTGCTAGGTATCAACGAAGGAGAATCTGTGGCGCAGCTGGATGCCTATTTCGAGCGGCAGCGACCTGTTGGTTACACCATGCTGTCGGACAGTGACGAGCTTGTGGGCCAAAGCTATGGGGTGCGCGGACTGCCAACGCTGGTCGTGATCGACAGCGGCGGACGGATTGCGGCTACGCTGTCGGGTGTTGTACCCTACGGTCGACTCGAGCGTTTGGTTGAAGAGGCCAGCGCGCGGCGTTGAGCCGATTTTGCGACGCGTGCATCCTCCACGAGTTGACTCGCGTGCTTGCGTGCAGAATCGGTAATGCGGGCCCCTCCCAGCATGCGCGCCAGTTCGTCGATGCGCTCGCTCTCGCTCAGACGGACCACTTGGGTCGTAGTGCGGTCGTTCTCGACCTGCTTTTCGACGCGAAAATGGGCGTCGGCAAAGGCTGCAATCTGGGGCAAGTGAGTCACACAGACCACTTGGTTGTGGTCAGCAGCGTTCGCAAGCCGCTGGCCAATTGAAGCGGCAATCGCGCCGCCAACCCCAGCGTCGACCTCATCGAACACATAGGTGGCGACCCCGCCCGACCCAGCCAGCACTCCGCGTATGGCCAAAAGGACCCGCGACAGCTCACCGCCCGACGCCACACGGGTGAGCGGGGCCAAGTCCTCGCCGGGATTGGCTGAAAGCAGGAATTCTACGCGGTCGAACCCGCGCGGACCGAGTAAATTCTTTTCGACGGGCTCGACCCGGGCTTCGAAGCGAGCCAACGGCATGTGTAGCGAGGTCAATTCCTGCTGCAGCAGAGTAGCGAGCCGACGCGCGGCCTTGCGCCGTTTCTCACGCAAATTGGTCGCAAAATGTTCGGTTTTCTTGCGCGCCAATTCGAGGCGTTGTTCGAGTTCAGTGAGTGTTTCCGCAGCGTGGTCGAGTTCATCGAGGTTGCGGCGCAAGGTATCGAGCTTGGTTGCTAGATCCTCCGCCTCGCCCCCGTGTTTGCGCCGCAGGCTTGCCAGTTCGAATAGGCGCTCTTCGGCACGCTCAAGCGCGCCGGGCTCGAGTTCAAGCTCTGCAACGAAGCGTTTGATGATGCGTAGCCCTTCGTCGCAGGCTTCTTGTGCTAGCTGCATTTGGTCGGCGAAGTCCGCGAGGCGCGGCGATTGGTCGGAGCCACGGCGTGAACGATCAAGCAGGCGTGACAAGCGTTCGACGATCGAGTTGTCCGACTCGTACAGCCAATCCTCGGCGTCGCGAGCCAATTCGGCCCAGCGCTGCGAGTCGCGCATCAGCTCAAGCTTGTTTTTCAGCTGTTCGTGCTCACCTGGCTCGGGCGCGATCCGTTCGAATTCCTCGAGCTGGAAACGCAGGAATTCACGCTGTTCGTTGTTGGCCTTGGTGCGTTCGAGCAATGCACTGCGTTCTTCGAGTAGTCGTCGGTACTCGACGTAGGCCGTTGAATACTGCTCAAGCGGGAGCTCGGTCGAGGCAAAGCTATCGAGTAGCTCAATGTGGCGTCCTACCTGAGTCAATGAATGATGTTCGTGCTGACTGCAGATATCGACGAGCAGCTCGCCGAGTTGGCCGAGCACGTCGAGTGTCGTAAGATCCGCGTTGATGAAGGTGCGTCCGCGCCCGGTGCGGGCGACACTGCGCTGAATGACGAGACCAGTATCAGCCGCATTGTCCGCGATGCCGTGACGATCGAGCAGGGTATGTGCCGCGGCGTCTAGTTCAGCGCTCAAGCCAAACTCGGCATCGACGATCGCAGCATCACGCCCAGTACGAACGATCTCGGAACGCACGCGAGTTCCGCGCAACAGTGTCAATGCATCGACGATGATCGATTTTCCGGCGCCGGTCTCGCCCGTCAAGACGTTCAGGCCAGGATCGAATTCGACCGTAACGTCGTCGAGTAGGGCAAGCCCCCGAATGCGCAGGTAGCTCAACATCGTCAGCGGTTATACCCGGGATTCTAAGTTCGGCAGCCAGAGGTGAGTCAAGCCGCGCCCTTTGCTGCGGTAGCGATCGGTGGCGCACAGCCGGCCAAAAACCCGGGATGGAACGGCAGACAGCGATCAGTTGTGCCGCCCGAATGGTCGGCGTACAAGAGGTCACCGATGGTTCGAGGACTGGATCAAGCTGCGTGGATTGGTGCCCTCTACGCAACGACTACGTTTCTCCCCATTTCACGCGGAGGGCACTTGGCGCTGGCGGAGCTGTTGTTCGACAACGGGCACCTCGACGACTCCTTGCAGTTAGCATTTCTCGTTGGCACACTGTGCGCAACCGGGTTGCTCATCCGCCGCACCATCGGCGCTGTCGGCATCGGCTTGGTTCGGGCGCTGCAGCGACCAAGCTCGCTCGTCACAACTGCCGCGGGCCGCGATTTTCTGGCGCTGGCACTGGCCCAGATCCCGGTGGCAGCGATGTCTCTCTTGGCAGCAGACGTGCAAGACAAGCTGTGGGGGCAGCCGATGGCGGCAGCGATAGGTTTCCTTCTCTCAACGCTCATTCTGTTGTCGACTGCTTGGGCCATGCCGGGCGAGCAACAGCAACCGACCGCCGTTCAAGCGTTGATGCTTGGCCTTGGCCAAGGGTTGGCGGCATTTCCCGGGCTATCGCTGACCGGTTGCACCATCGCCATGGCGATTTGGTTTGGGCTCGCTAGACGCCGCTGTTTCGAGCTGACTTTGCTCATTTCTATGCCGGCCACTCTGGCTGCCGTGTTTCGGCTGCGCGCGGTGGTGCATGACCCAGATACCGCGATGTCGACGCTGTTGGTAGGTGCCACCCTGACCCTGCTGGTCGGGCTAGTAAGCGGAAAGTTGTTACGCACTGCAGTGGTTCGAGGTCAGGTCGCCTGGTTTTCCATGTGGGTTGCGCCACTCGCTATCGCTACCCTTGCGTTTGCCCGCGCCTGGCCCGCGCATTGACGGCTTGGTGCTGGCAAATTGACGACGCCAAGAACCGGCGGCACTCGGCCGAGCATGCGTCTGCGTGTCTGGGGCGTCCGCGGCACTTGTAGATTGGCGGTTGCCTTGGTGGTCGACTCGCGTTAGTGACAGGGTAGTGCTACCGAGAGCTGTGCCGTGTCAGCGAGTTCGACCGAACCACCGAGTGTACGAACGGTATTTGGTGATTTGCGCCCTAGCCATGCCGGCGGTCGTTGGTTGCCGCAACGCTCGTCACGAAGAGTGCCGAGCATTCGTGTATGCTGTAAATACCCGTTTGGTAGAGATCGATCGCGTTACCGCGGAAGGCACGGGTGAACACAGTGTCAATCCAAGTGACATGCGGCATTTGGCAGAATTGTACGAAAAACTTACGGTGAAGACCGATGCCATCAACATCCGTTCCCCGGAGTTGCAGCAGCTGCGTGAACGCTATCGAGCGATGGTGCTTGAGGCGGCCAAGTTGGCACGCAAAATCGCCGATTCTCTCGAATCGAAGAATATCGAAGCCGCGATGAAGGCACACGAGCAGTTTAGCGCGGTGGTTTCGCGCGAAGACGAATTGGTCAGCCTCGTCAATGCGTTTTGTCGGCAAGGTCAGTAGTCAACTTAGCGCGACCGTCGGCCGCGGCCTGGCGGGCGCGAAGGACGAGACGGCTTGGTCGACTTCAGTGAACTTGGCCCCACGCTGTCGCGCGCGTTCTCTGATGCAGGCAGGCCCTCCTTGAGGCGACGAATATCGTCGCGGAGCCGGGCTGCCGTCTCGAACTGCAGGTTTTCCGCGGCAACAAACATTTGTTGACGCAAAGCTTCGATCCGCTCGGCGAGGTTCTCTTCGCTCGGAGGTTCTTCGACGCGAGGTGCTTTGGGTGCCCCTGGGCGCTTGCGCGTGGCCGCGGATGAACCGCTGCTGCTTGCTGTGGCAACCTTCGAGACGGCATAGTAGTCAGAGGTGCCAGCTGCAGGATTGATGTCCAAGATCGCGCGCTTAATCGTCTCGGGCGTGATGCCGTGAGTCGTGTTGTAGGCCCGTTGGATCTCACGCCGACGGTTGGTCTCGCCAATGGCTAGGCCCATGGCGGTAGTGATGCGATCGCCGTACATCAGCACTTGTCCGCGAGAATTGCGCGCCGCGCGACCGCAGGTCTGGATTAGCGAGCGCGCGCTGCGCAGGAAGCCTTCCTTGTCGGCATCCAGAATGGCCACCAGACTGACCTCGGGCAGATCTAGCCCTTCGCGTAGCAAGTTGATGCCAATCAGGACATCGTACTCGCCAGCGCGAAGCGAACGTAACAGTTCAATTCGCTCCAGCGTTTCGACGTCCGAATGCAGGTATCGCACACGGATTCCGAGATCGGCGTAGTACTCGGTCAAATCTTCCGACATACGCTTGGTCAACGTTGTGACCAAGACGCGCTCGTCACGAGCGATACGGATCCGAATCTCGCCCAACAAGTCGTCGACTTGCCCGGTTACGGGGCGCACCAAAATCTCTGGATCGATGAGCCCCGTCGGGCGGATCAATTGCTCGACCAAATGCGAGCCGCTCTTGTCGACCTCCCAGTCGCCAGGGGTTGCGGACACGTAGATGACCCGTTTCATGTAGCGTTCGAACTCTTCGAAGCGCAGCGGGCGATTGTCGAGGGCACTCGGCATGCGAAAGCCGAACTCGACCAGTGTCTCTTTGCGCGATCGATCCCCACGGTACATGCTGGTCAGTTGGGGGATGGTTTGGTGCGACTCGTCGATGATCAACAAGAAGTCATCGGGAAAGTAGTCGACCAGCGTGGGTGATGGATCGCCCGCTGCTCGTCCGGAAAGGTGGCGCGAGTAGTTTTCGATCCCTTGCACAAAGCCCATCTGCTCAAGCATCTCGAGGTCGTACGAGGTGCGTTGGGCTAGCCGCTGTTTTTCGAGAAAGCGTCCCTCGCGGTCGTACCAGGCGAGCCTGTCGCGCAACTCTTCACGGATCGATTCGATCGCCCGGTTGAGCTGCTGGCGTGGGGTCACGTAGTGCGAACCGGGAAAGATCGCACATTTGTCCATGGAACCGAGGATTTTTCCCCGTAACGGATCAACCTCGTGGATCGCGTCCACCTCGTCGCCGAAGAACTCAACGCGAATGGCTGTGGACTCTTCGTAGACGGGGAAGATCTCGACCACGTCGCCACGAACTCGAAATGTTCCGCGATGGAAATCGACGTCGTTGCGCTCATACTGGATGTCGACCAGTTGGCGCAACAATATGTCCCGCGGGAACTCTTCGCCCTTAGTGATCTCGATCAGCAACCCCTTGTAGGTTTCGGCTGAACCAATGCCGTAAATGCAACTGACGCTGGCGACGATAATGACGTCGCTGCGCGACAAGAGCGCCTGTGTGGCCGCATGTCGCATGCGATCGATCTGGTCGTTGATAATCGCATCCTTCTCGATGAAGGTGTCGGTATTGGGGATGTATGCCTCGGGCTGGTAGTAGTCGTAATAGCTAACGAAGTAGGCGACCGCGTTGTCCGGAAACAGGTCGCGCATCTCACCGTAGAGTTGCGCAGCCAGTGTCTTGTTGGGTGCTATGATCAGCGTTGGCCGCTGGACATGCTGAATGACGTTGGCAACAGTGAACGTCTTGCCGCTGCCGGTGATACCGAGCAGCGTCTGATGAGCGACACCATCCGCGAGGCCCTGACACAGCTTCTCGATAGCCGCAGGCTGATCGCCCTTTGGCTGGAAGTCGCTGCGCAAACGAAAACCGCGGTTATTAGACAATGCCGCCACGATACCTCAAGGTGAGGCACAAACGAATACCGAAGCGAAAGGCCACGGCAACGCCGACTGGTTAACCGTGCATCAACGCCCCGACTGCGCGCAGCGTTAGGCGCGCAATCGAGACGGACACGATCGAAGCCAAGCGACTAGCGCTTGGAGAATTGGAAACGCTTGCGGGCACCGGGACGACCGGGCTTCTTACGTTCCTTTTCGCGCGCATCGCGAGTGATGAAGCCGGCGCGCTTGAGCGCGCGACGCAGCTCGAGGTCGATTGTCGACAGAGCTCGCGCGATGCCGTGACGGACGGCCTCAGCTTGGGCGCTCTTGCCGCCACCGGCAACGGTCGCTCGGACATCGTACTTGTCGATAACTTCGACGAGTTCGAGGGATTGCCGCAGAATCATGCGTGACGTGTCACGCTCGAAGTATTCGTCGGCTGGCTTCTTGTTAACCGTGATGTTGCCAGTTCCTGGAGCCACAAAGACCCTTGCCACTGCGGTCTTGCGCTTACCAGTCGCGTAAGTCGAGGTCGATTCAGTCATCTCGTTTCGCTTCCCTTAAGACGGTTCAGAGCGCGAACTGCTCTGGCTGCTGAGCCTTGTGGGGGTGGTTCTGCGTCCCGTAAACTTTCAGCTTGGTGATGAGCTGCCGCCCGAGCACGTTTTTGGGAAGCATTCCCTTGACGGCTTTCTGAATCGGCAACTCTGGGTGCTTCACAATGACGTCCTTGAAGGAGACCATTGAGATCCCACCAGCGTAGCCACTGTGACGGTAATACTTCTTCGTCGACGCCTTGTTGCCAGTAAGTCGAACCTGGCTGGCGTTGATGATGATGACGAAATCGCCCGTATCGACGTGAGGCGTGAAGGTTGGCTTGTGTTTGCCGCGGAGCAATACCGCCACCTGGCTCGCCAAGCGCCCTAGGGGTTGGTTGTTTGCATCGATAACCCACCACTTACGAGTGGCTTCCGCGGACTCTGGCTTTGCTACAAACGTGCGCATCATGAACCTCACGACCCGGTTCCGGGCCAGCCGGAAGGGGCGCGTCTACTAGCCTCTTGATTGGCGGCCGTCAAGGAGTGTCCATGGATGGCCCGCCGGTAGCCGTACAGTTTACTTTTCTACGCCAAGTAAGGGTGTAGGCAAGGGGCCTGGACGCACCCCGTGGTGACCAGTTGGCCGACCGTGTAATGCGAGCTGACGGAATCATTGAGTCGCCGATTGCTCGCTGAGCCCATTGCCGAGCACAATCGCAATTTCCGGATGCATCCCACGGGAAACCTTCGCCTGCTCGACAAGTTGGTTACAGCAGGTCTCATCAAGGCCGAGCAGCGCGAGGCTACGCTGAATGTCGTGCACAGCCTGGGGGAGCGCGTCGAAGAAGCATTACTCGACGCAAACACGCTGGATGAAACGCGGCTGCTCAAATTCATCGCGAGTGAACACAAGACTCGATTCGTCTCTACCGAGAAGTTGGCGAAAGCGGAAATCGACCGGACGACGCTCGAAAAGGTGCCGCATAAGTTCGCTGAGCAGCGGACTGTCTTTCCGGTGATGTACGACGCCAGTAGCTCGACCCTGAGCGTGGTGACCCCCGATCCAGACGATCTCGGAATGCAGCAGGAGTTGCAGCTCGTCAGTGGCGTGCGCACGGTGCAGTGTTTCGTGGGGCGGCCGCGCGCGGTAAGGGCAGCCATTTCCAAGACGTATGCCGGGGATATTCATGCCTTTGCAACGCTCGACCGAAGTGCTCACGAGCAGTTTACGACGATGCTCAACGTATACGAGCGCAACCTCGTTTCTGAAGAGACGATGACCGATTCGTTGGCACGTGAGTCCGTTGCACGCGAGCGGGTGCTCTCCACCGAGGATTTGACGCATCGTCAGGGTGATCGGGATTTTCTCGCGCCGCGGGGAGTCAACCTGAAAAGTTATGTTGAAACGCTCAACGTACTCGTGACGTTGCTCGAGAACAATCGCTTGGACCTGCGCGGGCACAGCGCACGAGTTGCGCGCCTCATGCAGAAGATGGTCGAGCGAATTGGGCTGCCCGAGCTCGAGCGAGAGTCCTTCGTGATCGGGGCGTATCTGCACGACTTGGGCAAGATGGGGACCTTCCACCTGACTGCGCTCAACGTCGCGCAGTACGAAGGGCATCGCACGACGGCTCAGAAGCAATTGATCACGCCGACGCGGCTGCTCGAAGCCGTGCGCTTGCCTCGTGATGTCGAAAACGGCGTCCAGATGATGTACGAGCGTATCGACGGCAAGGGGTTCCCCAATGCGGTCAAGGGCAAGGATATTCCACTCTTGGCGCGGGTGCTGGCGATCGTGGATACCTACGCGGATTTGAACTACAACCCGCGCAATCCGTTTCGACAGACGCTCACTCCGGCTAAAGCTTGCGAGGTGTTGAAGCGATACGCGGGTACGTTGTTCGACGGCAATCTGGTCGATCTGTTTCGGAGTCTGGTCACTGGTGACGACCTTAAGGCGCGCCTGCTGTCGGATCGTCATCGAGTTCTCATCGTGGATCCCGACCCAGAGGAAACGACGGTGCTCGAACTTCGGCTTATCGAGCAAGGGTTCGAGGTGCGCCAAGCCCGGTCGGGCGAGCAGGCCTTGAAGGCCTTGAACGCGGGCGAGATTTCCCTGGTGGTAAGCGAACTCGATCTCGAGCAGAGCGACGGCCTGGCACTGCTGGCCGAAGCGCGCAAGCAGCCGTGGGGCAAGAAGCTTCCCTGGATTATTGCCACGAGCCGAGCGGGGCGCGGAGATGCTCAGCGCGCCTTCGAACTATCCGTATCCGACTACGTGACGAAGCCGGTTAACCTCGAGCTGTTCATCGCCAAGGTGAAGCAGATCCTCGAACGCGAGGCAACCACGCCGGGGGCGCGCGGAGTCACGGGCTCGCTCACCGAGATGGGGCTGCCGGAAATCGTACAGATCCTGTGGCACGGACGCAAAGCGGGTCGGCTCAAGATCAGAGCCGGCACAGACAGCGGCGAGATTCATTTCGTCGGCGGCGAGATTTTCAACGCGCTTTGGGCCAATTTGCGTGGCGAAGAGGCGTTTTACGCCATGCTTCGTCTCTCCGAAGGGGAGTTCGTTCTCGACCCCGTGTTCGAGGCGTCTCAGCGGGTCATAGTGGCCAATCCCGAAATGCTGCTGCTCGAAGGGATGCGGCGTTTGGACGAAGCGGGTCGATAGAGGCAACAACTGGGCGCCGCTTTGCGCAACACGACATCCCGATGGGGTCAGGAGCTGACAGGGCTTCGGCCGCTGTAAGTGTTCCGAACTCGGTGTCGGTGGCACGAAGCCGCCTCGCTACACCCGCGGGCCGATTCTCGGACAGGGGTAGTCGGAGACCGCGAGCGCGAAGTAGTATAGGGACCGTGGTATCATCGTACCGTTCACTGAGGAGCGCCCGTTCTTGACGAGGATCCCACCTCCATTGCTTGGCTACAACAACAATGTCCGCTACCTGGGCAGGACGTTTCATATCCAAACTGAGGATTCGGGAACCAAGTACGCACGCATTATGACCCACCTCTTCATTGACGGTGGGCGCATTGTCAAGACCACACGGACTGAGTACGGCGCGGTCCTCGAGCAGCCGAACATGGCGGAAACGTTGCGTCGGATGATGAAGGAACAGCACAAGAATATGTTCTTGTCGCTGCGCGCGGGCGAGTTCGACGATATCATCGAGCGAGCCCTGATTGGCGACGCACCTGCATCGTCTCTTGAACCAGCGCTGTCGCGGGTTCCGCGGCTTCGTGCAGATTCGTTGCCGTCGTTGAGTTTTGGTGCTGGCGACGAGGCCAAGACTATGCCTGGCATGTCGACTCTAGTGATTGACTCGACGCTCACGCCGCCGCCAAAACCCGAAACGTCTCTGGTTCATGATGCGGTCGCGAGTCAGCCCGTGGCGGAGCGCGATGCAAGCGTTGCGTCGGCAGAGGCCGACGAGAACAGCGCACACCAGTCAGGCGCGGCATCCAAACGTCCGAATTCGCGCCCACGCAAGAGCGGGTCACCTGCGGCGCCGCGGCGGCAAAATCTCGACAGCGAGCCTGCGCCGGTCGATCGCCCTGGACCTGGTGTCGCAGCTGGCGCCGACAGGCCGTCCGAGCGGTCATCTCGACAGATCCCGCTTCGGCCTCCAACGTTCACGCAGGGGGCTATCGACCCACGGAGTCAGTCCATTTTCGGCGATGCGACGGCGGGAAGGCAGTCACTGGACGAAGTGATCCTCAGTTTCCTCGAAGATGAAGAGACCTAGCCAGCCAACCTGGAGCGGAACATTGAACGTGCGCGCTTGCCAGAGTCGCAGCTTCGTGTCAGGTTCCGGCCGCTTGGGGCGTAAGGCCGCTGTTGCGATGGCGGGCGAGCTCCCTTGGGCGAGGTAGCCAAGTGGTCAGGCAGTGGTTTGCAAAACCATTATACGTGGGTTCGAATCCCATCCTCGCCTCCGATAGTTGGGGTAGGTGTGTTCCGTCGAACGCTACGCTCGCACGCGAGTAGGGGGCGAGCGTAGCGTTCGACGTGAATCGACCTTTTCGATTAGACTCGGTCGACACCGAGGAGAAGTACACGTGTCCGAAGAGTCTCCCGACTTTACCATCCGACGCTTGGGGCCAGCCGAACGAAAATCCCCTGTTCATCTTTCGAAGCGGCTAGATGACTTCCAAGCCAACTATGTCCTCGACGAACAGAAGATAATTTACGCGGTGGAGGTCGAGCAAGCGAACAGTTCGACACCGATCGGTCAGCAAGGTCTCTTGGAGAAGGCTGGCCCTCGCGAACGGATCTTCTTCGATCCGGCGACAGTCCACGCAGCCGTGTTGACTGCCGGAGGCCTGTGTCCTGGGCTCAACGATGTAGTTCGCTCTGTGGTCATGACGCTTTGGTATCGCTATGGGGTGAGGCGGATTTCTGGATTGCGCTACGGCTACCGCGGCCTTTACGCCAGCCACGAACTCGAGCCTTTGACCCTCACACCCGAAGTCGTTCGTGATATCCACCGTCACGGTGGCACGATGTTGGGCTCGTCGCGCGGTGGCGGCGATCGCACCGAAGCAATGGCGGATGCCTTGTTGGCCCGGAAGATCAACGTCCTTTTCGCCATTGGCGGCGACGGCACTCAAAAGGGGGCCTTGGCATTGTCGCGTGAGCTTGAGCGCCGAGGGGCCTCGATTGCCATCGTTGGGATCCCGAAGACCATCGACAACGATTTGAGCTTCGTCGAACGCTCCTTTGGCTTCGAGACTGCAGTCGCCGAGGCCGTTCACGCCGTCGCCGCAGCGCACATTGAGGCGCGCGACGCGCTCGACGGGATTGGGCTGGTGAAAGTGATGGGACGTGAGTCGGGCTTTATCGCGGCTCACACGGCATTGGCCCAAAATGACGTCAATTTCGTGTTGATCCCCGAGGTGCCCTTCATGCTCGACGGCCCCAATGGCCTGCTCGCGCACTTAGCGCGCCGGCTCGACGAGCGTCACCACGCCGTCATTTTGGCCGCGGAAGGCGCTGGGCAGAACCTGCTGGAAAAGCAACTGGCGACCGACGCTTCGGGCAACAAGAAGCTGAGTGACATCGGGCTCTTCCTGAAAGATGCGATAGCGACTCACTTTCGCCAGCGCGGGCGCGAGGCCAACATCAAATATATCGATCCGAGCTACATTATTCGCAGTGCTCCGGCGATCTCAAGTGACTCTATTTACTGCGCACGGCTAGGCGCCAACGCCGTTCACGCGGCCATCAGCGGTCGCACCGAGTGCCTCGTTGGCCTGGTAAATAATCGCTATGTGCACGTGCCAATGGCGCTTGCAGTGGGCAAACGCAATGCCGTCGATCCTGAGGGCCAGCTCTGGGGCGATGTGGTTGAGGCAACGGGGCAACCTCCCCTGATGTGTGACTGAGCTGAAACGCGGTGGCCACAACCCAACGAGCCTCACTTATGCAGCAAGCAGGCTCGTTGTGGTGGTTAAGCGTTGTCTAGGGATTCGGCTGACTACGGCACACCGTTGCATGTATTCGTGCACGTCTTGAGTGCCTGCTGACAGGCTGGCATCTGTCCGCCCTGCAAACAGGTCGCGAACGAGGCCGTGCAGGTGGAAAGGCACGCTGGCGACACGACTGGCAACGCTGGCGCTGCTGCGGCAGTAGCGGGTGCCGGTGTAGCCGGGGCGGCGCTGGCTGCAGCAACCGGTGAGGCTGCAACACTCGCTGCAGCGGCCGGACTAGCCGCAGGCGCACCAGCGCGACTAAGCGTGTGGCGGTGGGCGGGCTCAGTCGTGGCCGTCGTTCCGCCGGCTGCGGCAGATGCAGCGGCGTTGACATTAAACACAGGAGGTTGCACCACCGCCGTCGGCGCGCTGAGCGCAATCGGTGGCGTTCCCTCGTCCTCCTTCTTCTTGAACAGGCCGCAGCCCGACGCCAGTGCGACGACGATGCAGAGTGAAGACCTAGTGAATGCGCGGAGATGCAGATGCCGATTACCCATAACCCGGGCATTGTCAGGCGATTCGGCGGCAAAGCCAAGTAAATGACGACGCGATAACGAAGTATCAGTCAAGGCGTGGCATGGACCAGTCGCTCGACAAGGCACAAAGCTGCTGATACTCGATACTTTATGCGTCGAAGCCTCGCCGTGGTCGCTTGGGGAACTCTGGCCTTTCTGCACGCAGGCTGTCATGGGCGGCCCCAGTTCGTTCCGTATCGACCGCCCTCCGTGGCACCCAGCGCTGCGACGGAAAATGACGAACCGCCGGCCCCAGTGGTGGAGCGCTGGGTCGCCCCCGAGCATTTGAGTGCGCGCGTGTCGTGGTTGACACCCGCCTGCCTCGAGCGCGTGACCTCGCTTCTCGGGCAGATGACCCTGGCCGAAAAGGTTGGGCAAATGACCCAGCCCGATCGGGGCCAGTTGCTGAATCCTTCTGAGGTTTCAAGCTTGGTGCTAGGTTCGGTGTTGAGCGGTGGCGGCTCGGGGCCGCCCAAGAACGAGCCCGCTGCTTGGCGCGCGATGGTGGATGGTTTTCTTGCGCAAGCAAGCACGACGCGGTTGGCCGTGCCGTTGCTGTACGGCATTGATGCGGTGCATGGGAACAACAACGTTCGCGGCGCGACCATCTTCCCCCACAATATTGGGCTTGGCTGCACGCGTGACCCGAAACTTGTCGAGCGTTTGGCCGAGGCCACTGCTCGCGAGACGCGGGCCACCGGGATTGATTGGACCTTTGCGCCATTCGTGGCTGCCGTTCGTGACGAGCGGTGGGGGCGCACATACGAGGGCTTCGGCGAGACCGAGGAACTGGCGACCTTGCTCGGTCCGGCGGCGATTCGCGGCATCCAAGGTCCGCGGCTTGGTGCGACGGATTACGGAATTTTGGCCTGTGCCAAGCATTTCGTCGGTGATGGCGGGACGCATCGTGGCGTGGATCGCGGCAATACCATCGTTACCGCCGAGACCCTGCTCAATCAACACCTCAAACAATACGAGGCCGCCGTTGCCGCTGGTGTTGGCAGCATCATGGTGTCGTTTAGCAGCATCAATGGCAAGCAGATGCATGCATCACGCGAACTTCTGACCGATCTGCTCAAGACGCAAATGCAGTTCGAAGGTTTTCTGATTTCCGATTGGGCAGCAGTCGAACTCTTGCCAGGCGACTATGCCACTCAGGTAGAAAGCGCGATCAATGCCGGGGTCGACATGGTGATGGGGTCGAACAACTTCCGCTCGTTTCAGCGCACGTTGACCAGCCTTGTGCCCGCGCGAGTTCCGCTGGCACGGGTCGACGACGCAGTGCGGCGGATTCTCACTGTCAAATGCGAGCTAGGTTTGTTCGAGTCGTCGCGGACACGACCCGGGCTCGAAACGATTGGTTCACGTGAACATCGTGCGCTGGCTCGTGAAGCGGTCCAGAAATCCCTGGTACTATTGAAGAACTCAGGCGAGCTGCTGCCCTTGGCGAAAACCGTTCAAAAGCTGCACATCGCTGGCAAAAATGCCGATGACCTGGGGCATCAATGTGGTGGGTGGACGATCGATTGGCAGGGGCAAAGCGGCGCCACCACTGACGGCACGACCATCCGCCGCGCCATCGAATTGACCGTTACCGCGTCGACACAAACCAACTATTCACGCGACGCCAGCGGCGCCAAAGGCGCAGACGTCGTAGTCGTAGTCGTTGGCGAACGGCCCTATGCCGAGGGCAACGGCGATAGCGAGAACCTGGAACTTGACGCCGATGATCGCACCGCAGTACGCAAGGCCAAGGCCTCAGGGGCCAAGGTGGTGATGGTGATCGTGTCCGGGCGACCGCTCATTCTGGGAGAAACGGCCGATATGGCCGATGCCATCGTGGCCGCGTGGCTCCCCGGAACCGAAGGACAGGGCGTTGCCGACGTGCTGTTTGGCGATGCGGCGCCAACCGGCAAGCTGGGTCATAGCTGGCCCAAAACCATGCAACAAATCCCAATTAACCAGGGCGATCCGAACTACGAGCCGCTCTTTCCTTACGGCTTTGGTTTGGCCTATCAGCGCGTTGCGACGACTGCGAGCGGTGTAGCGGCGCCAATGCGGCGCTGACGAGGGGCTTGGCTTACGCCCAGCTCCTAGCGTATGTGTGGTTCTAGACTCGCCAATCGGGCTTAGATCACATGCGCCTCGGAATCGACTTCGGAACCACTCGCACAGTCGTGGCAGGCTGCGTAAAAGGTCGCTACCCGGTTGCGCAGTTTGAGACACCGAAGGGCTACGCCGACTACTTGCCGGGGATCGCTTTTGCGCACGAAGGTAACCTCGAATACGGCTGGGAGTCTTCCTCCGAGGTCGGTGGGCGCACGTTGCGCTCGATCAAACGCGTGGTGGGTCAGCTCAGGCCTGACGATATGGTTCCTGGTCTCAAGGAGCAGCGCGCAGCACTCGATTTGGTGACCGAATACCTCAGCTACGTGCGGCGAATGCTGATTGAACGTAGCAACCTGCAGCTCGATGCTGACGAGCCGCTTGACGCCATGGTGGCCGTACCGGCGAATTCGAATACGGGTCAGCGCTACTTGACGGTCGAGGCTTTCAATCGCGCCGGCTTTCACGTGGTCGGGATGCTGAACGAACCAACCGCGGCTGCCATCGAATTCGCGCACGAGAACCTCGGTGGCGTGGGGCGGCGTTCGCCCAAGCGCTACGTCGTGGTTTACGACTTAGGCGGAGGCACCTTCGACACCTCGGCGGTTTCACTGGTGGATCGTCGGTTCGAACTCTTGCGCACCGAAGGGATAGGGGCTCTCGGCGGTGACGACTTCGACGAGATCATTTTGACTGCGGCGATCGAACAGGCGCAATCCGAAGGTCGCGAGGTCGATTGCGGACTCATCGATTCGTCGATGCGTTCGCGCTTGCTCGAACTTTGTCGCGAAGCCAAAGAAGGCCTTTCCCCGACGAGTCGCAAATTGCTTGTCGACCTCGGACAGGTGCTGCCCGGGGCTGCGACTGTGGTGCTCGATACCAGCGAAGTTTACGAACGTTGCCAACCGCTGATCGACAAGACGATCGAGCTCTTGGATCGCGTCTTTGCCAGCTTGGCTGGGTTCGGCATTGATGCCAACAATCCACGCGAACTAGGCGCTATCTACCTGGTCGGGGGAGCCACCGCGTTTCCGCCCGTGGGGCGCACGCTGCGGCGTTTGTATCGGCGCAAGATCCTGATGGCCCCGATGCCGCATGCTGCCACTGCCGTCGGGCTGGCGATCGCCGCAGATCCCGATTCGGGGGTGTTCATTCGCGAATCGGTGACGCGGAACTTCGGGGTGTGGCGCGAAGGCGAGGCCGGGCGCGCTAAGGTATTCGATCCAATCCTGCTCAAAGACACGCGGGCGCCTGACGATGCCCCGATCGTGGTTGAACGCTGTTACTGGCCCGTGCACTCGATTGGGCACCTGCGTTTCGTGGAATGCACGGATCTCGACGAGGCCGGGCAACCTGCGGGCGATCTGACTCCCTGGGCAAATCTCTACTTCCCCTACGATCCAGCCTTGGCGGCGGTTGACGATCTTAGCCAGGTGCCGGTCGCGCGCGCGGATTATCCAGTGGGTGGCGAGATCGTCGAAACGTATACGTATGCGGCGGACGGCAGCCTCACGATCACGGTTCAGAATCGTTCGCACGGCTATCAGCGGCGCTTCGTCGTTCCTTGGCGGACTGAGAACCACCCGTGACGCCTCGACGGGTGCTGGTGATTGGCTATGGCAACACCCTGCGCCGTGACGATGGCTTTGGTCCAATCGTTGCCGCTCGCCTGCGCGAACGCGTACAGCATCCGCAAGTGAAGATTCTGACCCGCCAATTGCTGAGCGTGGAGCTCGTCACGGATCTTGAGCAGGCTGATCTTTGTGTCTTGGTCGACGCAGCCACGACGGGGGCAACGGGGCAGCTCGATGTGCGCGAAGTTGAAGCTCAAGCGATCGAGGTGGGTTCAATTGGGCACGACCTTAGCGCCGCGTCGCTGCTCGGTCTCACCCAACAGCTCATGGGACGTTCACCGAAGTGTATTCTCCACTCGACGCTGCCCGCTTCGATGGATCTCGGCGAAGAACTTACGCAGCACGTAGCGGCACTGGTTGGACCAACCGTCGACACGATTGCTCGTCTCATCGGCGACTACCTCGCCGATTGAGCCTCGAGCAGCGCGCGCGCCTCGGCCACCTCTGGGCAGTCGAGGCCCTGTAGCAACGGCAAACTTGCAGCTTTGGCGTCAGCGATGCGCCCGAGCATAATGAGAGATTTCGTTTTTAGGAGTAGGGCCTGGGGGATCACCTTGGCAGATGGGTTCGCCCGCAGCAGCGCATCAATGCTCGCGAGTGCGACCGCTGGGCGGCTTGCGTCGAGCTCGACGGCAGCGCCACGCAAGAGCGCCTGCTGACGTGCTTCGACGGCGACGGGCGATGGCGGCGATAGACTGGGGAGGGGCGGTTGAGACAGTGGTGCGCCTGCGGGCGATGCAACCGGCGCTTCGAGCCAGCGCAGCCCGACAATGGCAAAAAGTGCGGTGGCACCCACTGCGGCGCCGAGGAAACTACCGCGTGCGAGCAGTCGCCAAGGACTTGCTGCCGACCCATAGAGCGTGACCGCGCCAATCAGTCGGTTGACAGTCGTGCCCAAGGCCACCCCGCCAAAGTTCGTGGTGCCGGGTCGAAAGTCAGCTCGTGATAGCGCCAGGAGGGCGCGTTCCTTGCTGCCTTGAGCTGGTACGTCGAGTTCAGCCGACGCCAACAGTTGCCGAACGCGTGGGGATGAATGGGACTTTGCGAAAGGGGTAAGTTCAGTCACGAGAAGAGTTCTCCGAGCTGGGCGCGCCCCAAATGGCGCTCCAGAGTTTCCAAGAATACCTTTCGGGCGCGCCGCAGCCGGGAGGCCACGGTTCCAGAAGGCAGTCCGAGCATTTCGGCAATTTCAGCCATGGTCGATTGCTCGAGTTCATGCAAGACGAAGATCGCGCGCAAATCCATCGGCATGCTGTCGAGAATCGCGTCGAGGGTGCGGCGGGCGCGCCGCAGGTCCATAAGGTCGTCGATCGAGGGGCTGGTATCGGACGGACTGGCGCTGTCCAGGTGCTCGTCGAATTCGGCTTCAGTGCGATTTGCCTTGGAGCGCCGATAGTCCGAGGCAACGCGGATGGACGTCTGATAGAGGTAAGAGCTCTCGCAGCCAAACCGGATGGCGTCCAGTTTGCGCGCCGCGATGAGAAAGACTTTCTGGGCCGCATCGTCCGCATCGCCGTCGCGCACCCCGAGTCGCCGCAGTGAACGCCAAACGAAATCATAGAAACGCCGTACGAGATCTGCAACGCGCTGCTCAACCGAAGCGTCGGCAGGTGCCGCTTCGGACGGTTCGGTCAGGGGTTCATCCATGAACAAGGCAGCGTCCATATTAGCCGGATACTCAGCCTATGGATGGGAAGGGAGCGAATGATCACAGGTACCTGAAATGGCATGATTTTGGCCGAATCTGGATGCTGTGCATACCGGACGATGGGCCAGGGGAGGGCAAAGTTTGCCTATCACCTACCTAACGGCGGAAAGGAATTCCCGATCGATCGACAACACCTTGCAGACACGCGCAACAGCATCAACGCTGAAGCCTGTTTCCATTTAGCGGTCTACCTGTCCCAGGTAGGAAGCTGTTTACAGCGGCGTCCAGTTAGACTCCGTCTTGCCTGGCGCTCAGCGCAGGCTCATCAATTTGTCGTTTTAGTTGGGGTTATGTCCCCGAGATCAATACACATGCCCTCCGACAGGCAGCACTTAACGCTGTTGATCTGCATCGCCCCTGAGTAGCGCACAGAAAGCCGCCTGACAGCGTGACTCAGTTCGCTGCATTTCGGCCCCGGCCCAACCGGAGACCAAGAAGAAGCCGGGTCACCGGAGACAATTGCTCGGGCGCAGTTGGGTGGCGTCGGCGTCGAAATATCCCAATCGCAGGTTTGGTTGAGCGTATTGGTCAATGCCAGCCTCAGATCTTTGTTTTCGCCAACGAGATTGCCAGGTTTCAAGCAAAGCTCAATGTACTTGCACGTGGTCAGGTCAAAAGTGCCGCTATCCTCCGGAGGATCTGCGCCAAGTTCTGGCAGAGCTCGATTGGACGGCACGCCGTAGAGCGTCGGCTGAGTGATGCTGACTGGGTTTCGGGCTTCGGAAAACGATGGATTCTTCGCTTGCGGGACGTCCCAGGCAGGGTCGTAGGCGATTGAGCGCCAGTACCAGCCACCAGGTCCAAAGGCGCCGCCGAGGAATCCCGAACGCGGCTCGGCAAGCGGTGCAGGATGCTGACGAAATGCTAGTGTTCCGATTTTGCAGACGATGGACGTTCTGCGGTTGTCGACCAGAGGCGATTGCTCGGTGGCCCAATCGGAGCCAATACTGACCCATTGAACGTTGGCGGTGTCAAACCGGAAATCAGGATCGACGCACCAGCTTGGTTTGCTCAGGTTGATGATGTACGTCTGAAACCCGTCGGACGGGCTGCCGTTGAGCTGCCAGGTGCATTGGCGTTGACCATGATCTGATACGAGCGCGAATTGAAAAGGCTTGCCCTGTGGCAACCCGGAGACGACGAGTACTGCTTCGTCGAAGCCGTCCAGGGCGGGACTGGCGGTGACCAAACCAACAGTCGACATCAAACGTTCCGTGGTTTCGAGTTGTGCGTAAGCACCAGCACAACTGGCGATGCGGTCGTCGATAGTGAACGTGGACTGCGTCGTGCCGGGGTCTATTCGTGCACCGCTACCCTGACTTGACCAAGCGCCCCAGCGCAGGCCACTTGAGCCCGATTGGGTACTCGAGCCGAGCATCAACCGCTTTATGCCCTCGGCGTTCAAAGCTTCAGCAAACAGCGCTACCTCATCGAGCAATATGTCGTGTGACGCGGGCGGGGCGCCTGCCAACGGTGCTTCGGAGCCGAGATAGATCAAATTGGCGTCGCTCAATTCGCTCTCGGTGGTGCTGTACCCGCAGTCGGGCGCATCTGGGGTGCGAGGCTTGCCATCGACGTACAAGGAAGAATCCATGGTGGACGCCTCGAGCGTAGCGGCAACATGGTAAAATGTTCCGATTTTCCACGGGTTGAAGTAACCGCCGACGTAGCTCGTCCTCGTTAGTTCCGTGAAGCGATAATCGATCGTGCAGCGAGCCCCATCGGCGGTTGATCCATTGGGCCGACCTAACGCCAGATAGACCGCGGCGTTGGTTGCACAGGAGCGCAGTTCTAGCCGTACGCCGGATTTGCAGTCCTCGGAGATGTTCGACAGAATTGGCATGATGGCCGCGTCAGCGGACGGGGATTCGGTAAGTGACACCCACGCCGAGTAGGTCAGTGCATTCTTCCGATCTGGCGTGTTGGCACCCCGGGCATAAAATTGAGTGTTGAAACGCCCCGCTTGACCTTTCACGCCGATGTCGACCGCGTCCGCTAGAGGTGGCAGATCCACACGATTGTCAAGATTGAGCGGTTCATATTTGTTGCCACTCACATCATCGAGCGGCAGGTAGATGACGGGTTTCGGGGGATCGAAGGACCCCACAATTGGGTCCCGTGGAGTCGGTTTGGGTTGCGAGCAGAGCAAATTCTCACGGCTCTTGGGGCTGCAACCGGACACGGCCGCAGCAACGACGTAGTGGATCTGGCCGGAATCAAGCATGTGGCACACGGCCGTTGGCAACAATACCTTGCCCAATTCGCTATCGACCACACTCCACCCAACTAATGAATCCCTATCCAACGGGACGATACAACGGTTCTTGTCGCAGAAACCCTTCTCACTCGGGGGAAGCACCAAGGCCAGATTCAGCGTCGGGTCCGTAACCAGAAGATTCTTCGACTTGACCGTCGCCACACAAACTGGTTCCGTACCAGCATCGGTTGGTGCGGCCTGCCAACCCGTCGGCACCTGCGTCCAGTTATGGGCATCGAACTGCGAGTCATCGCTCATGTCGAGGCAAATCCAGGGTTCGAAACAGGATATCGATGCCGGATCGTACGAGGCTGCTTCCAGCGCATCGTACGGTACCGCCTCGAAAACACCGGGCTCGCCGGCTTGGCAGGCGCTGGCCTCACACGGGTCCGGTGGCGGGCTTTTAATGCGTGCGACGTTCTGATGGTAGCAAGGCTGTTTGCCGTCCGTGCCGCATCCGAAGCACGAATTACTCCGGTCATTGCACAGCCATCGAATGGGGGCGCGTAGCATCCGCTGCTGTCCCGATTCTGGAAGGGCCACCGAGAAATCGCGCGTGAAGACCAATGCCCCTTGTTTACACGCGGTCAATGTTGCTTGCAGCTTGGTTGCCTCGTCGTGTTCCGACGTTAGCGCGATGGTCGACGGAAGCTGCAACTTGGAGTTGTACACTGCGACCTTAGTGCCCTCTCCAATCGCACAGGGGGTTGCGGGGTTGTCGGGCAGCGGCGCGTTCGGTGAAGCGCTGCGAAACGCGCGGCCACGGCCATTGACGGTGAGGATGAGGGTGTCAAAGCTGTCGGGGACAGGCATGTCGCTCGACAGCAGCACCACCACCTGGCCGTACGCGGGCAACGTCTTCTGCCCACACCCGAGAAGCGTAATTGCCACGAGCAAAACCAATAGCAGGCGGTGCTGCGCTTTCATTGCCACGCCTGTGTCGTCATGCCAACGGAAATGTCTCCGAGGCTGCCGTGTGTCGGCGAGCTAGCGCGTGTCTCGCTTGGGCGAAGGCCATAGTAGGCTACGACGGCAATGAGCGCCGTAGCACTGCCGAGGATGGCGACCAAGGGCCAACGGCTGCTGCGGTCCGACGGCTCGAGGGGTTGCGCGGTGACCCAAATCGTTGCGCGTCCGCCGCTGCTCAAATCCGCTTGGACCTCCTTGGGTTTGTAGCCCGCGCCCGCAACCTTGATCACGTGCTTGCCGGGGCTCACCAGGCCCTCCCATTTGTCACGCCCGACCATGCCGTCGTCGACGGCGATCCATTGGCCTGCACCAGCAATTACTTCGAGTGTGGCTGCTGGGATATCGCGTTCAAGCAGGAGCTTGACGACCTGTTCGTCGCTCGGTCCGAGCACGCGGATTTGGGCAGTCGCCTCTTTGTAGCCGCGTTTGCGCAGCGCGACCTTGCGATCCCCCATGTCGACAAGGACAGGACCACGGAGCGGTGTTCTGCCAATTTTGACTTCATCCACGAACACGCTGGCACCGGGTGGATCGCCCTCGATTCGCAGCGGCCCGACGAAATTCGAGATGACTCGAATCAGCGCCTCGGCCTCGTCGCGTTCAACTGGTGTGATCGACCCCGCCGCTGCGGCCAAGAACCGGCGCACCAGCGGTAACGCCAAAGCGTAGTGACGCAGTGAGTTCTCGCACACGGCCAGATCCCAAAGCAATCGCGCATCATGGCTTTCGTCGTACGCCAACTGGAATTTCAATCGCGCGCCAGCGTAGTCGCCAGCGTCGAAGAGCATCATGGCGACATCGTAGTCTGCGCGGGCAGATTCGGGCAGCGAGGCCTGCAGATCGCCATGCTCAGCGGGTGAATGATGAACTGTATCACCGGTGGGGCTGGGGCTCGTCATTGGCGCTTTCGACGCGGCTGGTTGGGCCCAAACCGAGCGCACGCTGCCGAAGGTCGCAAGCAAGGCGAATCCGGCGCAAACGCGCTGGCACAGGCTAGCGCGGCCGCACGAGTAGAGGGTTCTTCGGTCGCGGCGTGGGAGCCGGGGGACTGGCTGAGGCCGGAGCGGTTGGGTCACTGGTCCTCGTTGAAGCTGTGGCACTCGTGATGGTACCTGACCGGTAGGGTCGTTTGACTGTGGGCTTTTCGTTGGTGGACGATGTGACCGCCGACGTCGACGGCCAGGGCAAGCTGACTGCGGCGGTTGAGTCGGGGCTCGTGGGCGCTTCGGTGGACGGGGGATCCTGGACTAATGCCTCGCTCGGTACGTGTGGCGACGCTGGTGCCTGGTGAGGGAATTGTGGCAGCCATTGGAGGCCAAAAGCAACCACCAAGATCGCGCTGAGAAGCGCTGAAGTTCCGGTCAGCAGCAGCCTTCGCCGCGTCTGGGTGAGCGGGTGATACTGGTTTGTACCGGGTGAATCCGCGTGCCGGATCGAATCCACCGGTCGCGCCCGCCGACGATCGGCCACGACCGCGAACAGCGGAGTCGCCAAGTTGTTGAGGGCACCCTGTGGCTGCTGGTGCCCAACCGGAGTGTTGATTGGTGAACTCACCTGTTGTCGCAGCATGCGTTCGACCAGACCGCGCAATTCGGCATCGAGGTCGATTGACTCGGCCAGATCCCGAGCCAGTTCGACCGTGCTCTCGTAGCGGTCTTCGGGCTGCTTTTCGAGACAGCGCTTCACAACCCGCTGCAGCTGGTCCGAAAGTTCCGGACGCACTTCGCGCAGCGCATTCGGGGTCGACTCGAGCACGTTGGCAATCACTTGGGGATAGGTTCTGCCTCCGAACGGCGGAGCTCCAGTGAGCAGCTCGAACAAAGTGGCGCCCATGGACCAAATGTCACTGCGCGTGTCGACGTGCGTCGAACCGCGCAGTTGTTCGGGCGACGTGTAGTAGGGGGTACCCACAATCGTACCGGGTTGCGTCTCGTGGGCGTCGGTTTCGCTGCGTGATCCGGGCATCCGCTTCACGATGCCGAAATCGAGCAACTTTACAATCTCGGTGCCGTCAGTGCGAACCACGACCATGAGGTTGGCGGGCTTCAGATCGCGATGAATAATCCCGAGCCCATGGGCTTCGAGCAGAGCCGAGCAGGCTTGCAGCAGGAAGCGAATGGCTTGCTCCGGCGGCAAGGCCCCCTCGCGACGAACGCGTGCCGCCAAATCTTCGCCTTCGAGGTATTCGAGCACCATGAAGCGACGACCATCGCCGAGTTTGCCCGCATCGTAGACGCGCGCCACATACTCACTTTTGATCCGCGCCGCCGCTTTGACCTCACGATCGAACCGGGCAATCGCCTCCGGGTCGGATAACGCATCTGGGGACATGAACTTGACTGCGACGCGCTCGTCGAGTTCGAGATGCCGTGCCGCGACCACGACGCCCATGCCACCACGACCGACCACCGCGTCAAGCCGATAGCGATTGGCAATGACGTCTCCTGCCCGAATACCAGGAGGAAAATCAGTATTTCTGGACCGACGACCAAGCACCGAGAGCCTTTGGCCGCGGAGCGTATTGGTAGGCGTCGGGAAACGCAAGGGCAGTAGCTTCGGTGGCAGTCGGATCGCTGCCTGGACGACGAGAGTCGCGGTTTTATGCGGCTTCCGGGTTTTTTGGCCGGATCACGTCGCACAGTTCCACTGGCCACCGGAGCCACTCGCGCTCCGGTGCCACAGCTCGAACACTTAGTGTTGGTTGAGCAACTACACGGCTGCAGTTTTGCCAACGAACACATACAAATGCAATTACCGATGCCACTTGCGTGGTGCTCCAGGTGCCGAGGAGCCCATAGACAATCGTTGTTCCACCTTCGCTTGACTGCGTCGTGCCGCTCGAAGCGTCGGACGTCGCCGCGGTCCTCGATATGCGGGTGAGTATGTCATGTCGACATCAGCAAGTAACAGCGCAGTTCAGTCGCCTTACGGAATGACTGCACAGCCGATCCGCTCGCCCGCGTTGCCCGCAGGTTGACTGCCGTCGTCGACCTTCGCGTGCAGGATGACAGCCTTGCCATGCAGGCTGTTTTCGGCGCCAGGCGTCAATGAAGCGTCGGCTAGATCGACTTCGAGTCGCCCATGTCCGTCAACGCCGACCTCGATATTGCCTAGATCGCCCAGATGACGTGCGGAGGACGTAGGCAAACCATGGTCGTGGTGAGCTGGGTTGAAATGCCCCTTGGCGCTCGTGGCGTCCGGTGCCGAGCAATCGCCATTCTCGTGAAAATGCAGGCCATGCTTGCCAGGCGCGATGCCACTGACCAAAACGACCACGTGTAAGCCGGGCTTGCCTTCGGTCAATGTGACCGTGCCTTTTGCAGTCGAACCGCTGCGCGCTTCGATGTTCGCCGTAATCGAATTGGCGGGTGCCGGACTTGGCGCAGCTGCTTGCGTGGGGGAGACGCTCGGAGTGGCGACACTTGGAGCGGTTGCTGGTGTTGCAGGCGGCGGCTGCGGCAGCGGGGCGCAAGCGACGGCGGTTAGGAGGCAGGCGAGATTGAAATATCCTTTAGAGCGCATGGGGTTCCCTCGAGGTATGGTTGCAATGTGTGCCTATCGACTTCGGGCAGTAAACGCAAGTGTCAGCCAGATATAGACCGTGCTTTGCTGACTTCCTAGCGGTGTTCGGCCCCCGGGGACGTGCATCCGGCGTCTTGCGGTTGGTTTGGTAGGTCACTAGATCCTGATCATGCATGGAATACTGAGGCTTTCGACTGTCCTCACCTTGGCGAGTCTGGCTCTTGTTGGCTGCAATCAAGTCAAAGCAGAGCCAACCAAAGACGCTAACTCGAACCTGCTGAAGGTCGGCTCAAGCGTGCCTTTGCTAGATGGCATTGATCAGCATGGCGTCAATCAGAGTACGGCTTCGAACGGAAGTCAGCCGTTAGTCGTGTATTTTTATCCGAAGGATGGCACCCCGGGTTGCACTAAGGAGGCATGCGCATTCCGCGATGTCTGGTCGCGGTTCGAGCAAAAGGGCGTGCGCTTGTTGGGTGTGTCGCGGGATGATCTGATGTCCCACGCCAAGTTTGCAGAGGAACAGCGCATTCCGTTTGCGCTCATCGCAGACCGTGACGGCAGCTGGGCCAAGGCATTCGGTGTTCCGAGCAACAACGGCAAATCGGCTCGCGTCAGCTTCCTGTTCGACCAAGCCGGTCACGTTGCCCACGTATACCCGAATGTGGACCCGGGCGTACATGCCAATGAGGTATTAAAAGACGTGGAGGCATTGAAGTAGGCGGATAGCGGGCTTGCGTCGGCCCACGGCGGACCTAGGCTTGCGACATGGCGAAGACGATAGTCGTGTGTGGTTTTGGCACTGGGATTTCGACTGCGGTTGCGGAAAAGTTCGGCGCTGAGGGGTTCTCAGTGGCACTCGTTGGTCGAAGTTCGGATCGCCTGGAAAAAGGCGTAAAATCGCTTGAAGCGCGAGGCATCACGGCGGCGGCCTTTCCGGCTGACCTCGGCGATGAGGCTCAAGTGCAGGGCATGATTGCCGCCGTACGGGCGAAGCTTGGACCCATCACGGCGCTTCACTGGAATGCCTATTCGACAGGCGCTGGCGACCTCCTCAGCGCAGACTCCGCGGCGATCCGCCAGGCCTTCGAACTGCCAGTGACGAACCTGGTTGTCGCACTGCGGTTGGCACTTCCCGATCTGCAAAGCCAGCCCGGGGGAGCACTGTTGGTGACGAATGGCGGGCTTGGCGTGGACGATCCAAAAATCGATGCGATGGCCGTAGCTTGGAACGCAATGGATTTGGCGGTCGTAAACGCGGCCAAGCACAAGCTCGTTGGCGTGCTCGCGCAGAAGCTCAAGCCGCTAAACGTCTACGTTGGCGAGGTTCTCGTGCTTGGGCCAGTCAAGGGGACCGCTTGGGACGATGGCAACGCCAAGATTGAAGCTGCGAGCGTTGCGGAAAAATTCTGGGAGCTATACTCCAAGCGCAGTAGCGTTTCCGCGATGGTGGGGTGAACCGGTGGGCATTAATAACGAGCTACGGAATAGTGCACTGGCCATCGTAGCAGCTCACTGCTGACATGGAGCAGACATTGCCGCAGAGCCCGCAGTTGTTGGAATCCACATCAACGGAGGTGCACATCTCGTTGCAGAGCGTTGTCCCTGCCGGGCACCCCGGAAGTGGCGCAACCGTGCTGTTTGACCCACCAGTGCTGGGCGCAACAACGGTGTTCATCACAACGCAATTTCCGTTCAGGCAAATCTCAGCGGAGTCGCAAGGAGTAGAACAACTGCCACAGTGGTCGGTACTGCTTTGCAGATTGACGCACAGCCCAGCGCAGGCGGTGGTTGCTGACGGGCAAGTGCCGTCACTGCAAACAATACTTGAATTGCTCCGGGCCGTCGCCGCAGAATTCGCAGTGGCACTGGTGCGTGGGCACCATAGGTCGCTCTGCAATCGACTCGAGTTGCTTCTTGCGCTCTAGCGTCGCTTTGCGCTGGCTCTGCTTCTCGGCATTGCTGGATGGCTTGTGCTTTTTGACCTCGGCGGCAATCAAAGGAAGGCGTTGCCGGTCGCTGCGCTTTCCGAACAGACTGTGATTGAGGTCGTCGATTCACTCGTCCAGATGCGCAGTCTTCTGTCGCAGTGCTTCCAGCTCCGAACGCGTGCTAGGAAGCTCGGTTTCGAGAGCTTCGGCGCGGTCACGCCAGCCACAACGATGGTTACTGCTTGGAGTCAGATGGCACTTGCATATCCGGAACTGCAGGTGTCTGGAAATGCCGCCTAACTTATCATCTCCGCAAGCACAACCGCATACCAACTGGCAGAAAGCCGACGCTGCATTTCGAATACCCCTCAGCGGCTCACCCTCGTGCAGCCCAACGTACCACGATAGCCGAGCTTTGGTGAGCAGAGTCGACCGCTGTGTTTGGTGCCCGCCGATTGAAAGGCGTTCCGGAAGTACCTAGGCCTGATGTAGGGGTCTGTCGTTTTCGTGTTTCTGCGCAATCCATGAATCGGCCACATGCACGAGTCGTGCAACGGACTTCACAAGAAGCGCGCGCGAGCCTAATTCGACACTCATGCGCGACTCACAGGCCTGCGCGTGAATCGTCCATTGGTGCCAATTTGTTGGGCTATTCGCCATTTGTGGTTCGCGTGGAACCGATCGAGACACGTTGGCGCGAGGATTGCCAAGCAGGGCGAGCAAGCAGCCCACCTGTGCAAAGTGGAGGAGGATCTCAATGAGCAGTGCCCGAAGCCTGAGTTCATCGCTAGTTCTCGCAACCGTCGTCCTGGCGGCAGGATGCGCCGAAATGCCCGGATCCGAACGGGACAACCAGATCGCCGACGGTGACGTCGCCCAAGCTACGGCCGCATCGACAATGGCCTCGTACCCGTGTAATGGCACGACTACGGGCTACGACGTGACTGCACTCCAAAGTGGCAGCACCTGGACAGTGAAGCGCGGAACCACGGTGAATTACACGGGCACAGACATGGCTGCGGCCATGTTGGCAGCCATGAACGCCCTGACTGCTGGTCGCACGTACAAAGAGAGCATCCTGGTACAAGGCTCAGGCAACTACCCAGCAACCACGCGCAACAATATTCCGAGCTACACGGTGCTTAATGTCTGCGGCACGATCAACGTGACGGGCACGGGTTCGGGCGACTACGCCCCGATTTACGCGCGAGACAAGACTCAGATCGAGATCCCGAACGTGAAAATCACCGGCACGCCGGCCTACGGCATACTTCTCAAGAACGTCAGTTCGGTCAATCTGGGTGCCATCGACATACGCACCACTACCGGCCTCGGTGTTCGCGTGGACAACACGGGAGCCAGCGGCAGAATCAGCGGGCTTACCATCAGCTCGGTCTATGCTAGCGGAATGAAGTCTCACGCGGTTGAGACGTATGGCATCACTAATGTGTCCATCGGGACGGTGACAGGCTCCTCGGTTGGCGAGTGCGGTCTCTTGCTCAACGACACGGTGTACGCGAATGTTGGCACCGTGAGCTGCACGAACTGCGGTAGCGGTACCGGTTACGCGGCTTTCCGCATTGCCAATAACGCGGGCAAGGTTGGCAGCGATTGGCCGGCTGGCAATATTCGCGTGACCAAGGTGTACGCACGCGGTGGTGGTCGCGGAGTCTTTTCGGTGTCAGGCAGCGGTGGGCTCACGATCGACTCGATTGACATCGCGGATACCGGGAGCGAGCCGGTCCTGCTGCAGAACTGCATCAATACGACGATCGCAACCAATTCGAGCAAGGTTTCGAAGGGTTCCATCACCCTCAGCAATGACACCACCAACACCAACAGTGGTCTTTACCAAGCGTCCAAGAACGTGCTGTTGAAGAACATCGTACTGAGCAATGGAGCAAGCGTGACCGAGCAATGGTGCCAGTTGGGCGACCGGGGGAACCGCGCGTCCAACATCACGGGGGGCACCGTGACCATGTGCTACAAATAGTCAGCACGATTGCGCCCGAAGCGGGCGCTGCTGCTAAGGCGCAACGCGCGGTGGATGCATTCGCCGCGCGTTGCTGCTTTCAGGGCATCGATGGAGACGATCACGCCAGTCCGCCAGTGTGTGATCCTCCGAAGCGCGGGCATGTTTAGGCAGCAGAACCCTGGAAACTTCCTGCTTCTAGGTCGGCAGCGATCGCGAATTGCGCGATCGAAATCCCGCGCAACGCGACGATCGGTTCCAGACACCCGCGCCCACCGCGGCGCAATAACCAACGGAAGTGACAAAGTTGTCAGGCACCGCCCAGACCTTCGCAACGAGTGATCCAGCTCTCGCACGTCGGTTTCGCTCCAACGGTGAGCGCTGGCATGCAACCCGCCGAGCGACCCCCATTGTCAAAGTGATACTTGAGTTCTCGCGTCGCCAGGTCGTAGATACTTTCCGTGTAGATCGCGCCACCATGCCCACTCATTCGGAGTTGCAGCAGTCCACAACCTTCGTCGATACTGTATGCATCGGCAAGTCCGTCGCAGGTGGGCAGGGGATCTGGCATGCAGTCAACATTCACACAATACTGGGCCATCGTCATCTGACAAGTGCCGCAACCATCTGGGCTCCACGGCTGCAACTCCCAGCATTTGCCCGCAGTTCCACCCTGGCCCCCGTTCACCGAAGCGGGGTCGCCTCCTGCCCCACCTTGTCTACCGTTCGCTGAAGGGGGCTCGCTGACGGTAGCTGCACCTGCTACACCGCCCGCGGGCAGGCTCGTCTGGCCGCCTCCGCCTCCGTTCGACGTCGCGCCTGCAGAGGAGCTTCCACCGGCAGGAAATCCACAGCTGCCCCACCCGATTCGAACCTGACCCTCGGGGCAGGTGAAAGGCTGCCCGCCCGTGCAATAATGTCCGTCGCTCCTCAATTCGCAGAACGCATCGTCTAGGTAACACTGCGACTGACTCTCGACGATCGTGCCGGAGAGGCCTGAGCTCGAAGCGCAACTCGCGCCGAGTTCCGAGGTCACCACTCCGCCTCCGCCACCATTGGACGTGGCGCCCCCTAAAGTAGTCCTACTTCCATCTCCGTTGCAGCCAGCGAAGGCACCTACGAGGGCCAACACGGATATGATTAAGGATCGCTGAGAGTGGCACATAGTGGCACAAATCCAGTCGCAATTCGCCATGATGAGGCTCTCAAGCAGATCTCATGCCAACATTTGGACGCCAGAAATCCTGCAGATCTGAGTCAAGTGCGCCGGCACCATTGTCCCGTGGTCGACGGCTCCCGGGAGATCCCCTAAAACCTGCTGTTGCGGCCTATCTTGTCGAGCGACCACCCGTACCGGCACCTCTTCCTTCCATCGGGTTGGCGCGCCATGCTTCACGCGTGACCGCGTCGTGGTAGTCGATTTGGTCGGCCATAGGGATAGTCAAGGGAGCGCCAGCGGACGCAATCGAGGATACCGCGCACTTGTACGATTGCTGAAGTCGTCCTAGACGCGAATGTCATCGTTGCGGAGGCCAGCGCCAAGCCCAGCTCCTGAATCATCGCTTTGATTTGGGTACAACGCAACGGGTAGCATTTCAGGCCTCCGACGGCTCCAAACCGGATATGGGCGACCTTTCAAGTTGAACGTGAAAGTCATAGGTCCACTTCATCCGGACGCAGCACAGAATGTGCGACCTTTACCGAACGTCGCACAAATTCAACCTTCTCGTAACTCAAAGCATCTTCCATATCGAGTTGGACCTTATATCCATCGGTCATCGCTATCATTCTGTCCAGTCGACCTATGTACCCGCGCTTCTTGCCATCCGGGTCCTGAATCAGACGGTGAGCAACAAGGGCTGCCCCAATCGCTGCGCCGGCAAGCGAGAGGACTGTTTCCAATCGGGCTTTGAGGTCGGGGCTCAGTCCAAGTTGCGGCATGAGAAAGTAGGCACTTACGATAAGTCCAAGAAGCGTCGGTTCGATGACGTGCGGCAGAAACCATCCGCGATAAGTCTTCTTGCGCCGCTTGCGCCAGACTCGAAGGTCGTGGTTTAACGCATCTCTTACCAACGTGCGATACTTGTCAGGCGTCTCGACACTTGCAGGTGACTTCGCACGAATCGTCTCCAGGTCGACCTTAAGGGCAACGACCGACAAGTCAGGGTTGGACGAAATCCCACTAGAGCGCAACACATCAAGGCCGAACAAGATGCTTGTTTCGTCTTGGTCGTCCCAATCGATATCCTCGGCCTTGTGAGCGAGCACCGTTTTTGAAGGAACCGCAACCTCGTGATTGGTTGAGGTCGGCACGCCGGCAGCTCGTGTCGGGGGAAGTCGCGGAGGGGGAGGTGGTCTCGCAGTCACGGTTCCATTGCAATCCTGTCTGCTGTCAGAAGCAGGCCCCGGCAGACTAACTGGACACTAGGTTGGAGTCATTCAATTTCTGTCAACTGCGGCTCGAGTTCAACCTCAGCTATCGGCAAGCGACGGCGCCCCGTCGCCGAAATTCGTGCGGGCATGACTCCTCTGAGCGCCATGATTTCCTTGCTGGTTGATTCGGTAGGCTCGCCCAACGCCTTGCGTTTCAGAAGCGGCCGCATTGGCGTGCGCGGTAACCTCAACAGCATCCCAGACCGGCGCCAAGAGTACAATTGTCGCGAGCTCTGGCGAGCCACGATTGGCGCCGAAACCCAGCCTCACGAAGAACTTGGCCGCCAGCTGCAAGAGTTAGACGCCTCGTTGCAGGACGTTCGTTATCTGCTATCAGATCGCTATCAGTCATGCCCACAATCATTGTCCGGGATCTGTCGCAGAAAGTGGTCAAATCACTGAAGACCATCGCGCGAAAGAACCATCGCTCGATGGAACAGGAGGTTCGCGATTTACTCGAACGGCATGTGGGCGACCGCCTTTCGGCGCTCAAGCAGATAGAAGACTCTTGGGGTGCACAGGCTCGTCGCACCACCGCCGAGGAAGTCGAGGCATGGATCGTGGAAGGTAGACATTGAAGGTCGTAGTTGACACGAACGTTGTGGCCTACTACCTGCTCGCGACCGAACCCTATGTCGACGAGGTGCGACGCTTCTGGCACCAGGTCACAGAACTGCATGCGCCGAGTTCGTGGGAGGCAGAATTGGCCAACGTGGTTTGGATGGCCGTGCGCCATAAAGTATTGTCACTGCAGGACGCTCTGCAGCGACTCGAGCTAGCTGAGCGACTTGGAATCCAGTCGGCGCGATGTAGCACTCTTTGGCAAGGTGCATTGAGTCGAGCCTGCGTTTCCGGGGTTTCTGCGTACGACACGCAGTTTGTTGAACTAGCAGAGCGGGTGGGAGTACCGTTGGCGACCTACGACCAGCGAGTTCTCGACGAGTTCCCCAAGATCGCAAAGCGGCCAGCTGCGCTAATTAGGTAGTAGATGCTGTCTGTCTGGCATTGATGGTTGGCGCGCGCGCACAGGATTTGACTGAACGTAGCCTGTTTGCCGCCAAATCCGTACGAGTTCGATTAGTTGCCGTCCATGGATCATGTTAGGAGTATCACCACACCGTGAGGTCTGGAGAGTTGTATCTTTCGCTTTGAAAATGTGCGGCTTCAGGCCCAGCGCGGCTGCTTCTGTCGAGAGGAATGCGGAGCCTGGCACCGTCAGTGAATGACAGCTCGATCGCAACGTCCTCCACGGCTGATACGGCGCCTACTGTCTTGCCGATAAGTTGACAGAGTCGATCGCGTGAACTGGCCTGAGGAAACGTCCAGCTGGCACCGTCGATGTCGTCGGTTGGATTCACGAAGACCCGAAGGACCGGTCCATTGAAGTGAAACTCAACGTAATCCATGACGAAAGCGACGATATTGAGCTCTTCACCGACTAGCTGATGGATTCCGGAAGATGGATTCATGTGCGTCTAGCGGGTTTGCGGTTGAGCCGCGAAGGCCAGCACAAACCGAGCTTGTGAAGCATCGCCTTGATTTGGCAAGAACGCAACGAGTATAGTGGCAGGCTTCCGACGGCTTCAAACCGGAGTTGTGCAGTTTCTGTGGTTCATGGATCTTGTTCGAAAGCGACTCGAACAACGACGCCAGCGGAGGTGTCGTTGGAAAGTTTTGATTTGTAGACTGCGTCAGCAAGCGCCCCATGGAGCGGATCACCAAGGCGATATTCGCCGATGCTTTGCAGCAGGTGCGCATTGTCAATTCTGAAGGCAGCAACGTTGACTTGGAGATGCGTTGGACTCGACCGATCACGCCTGCGATACGGAATCTCGCGCTGTGCAACGGCAGCTACGATCTTGGTACCAACGCGAAACGCAGCGGTCTCGTCCATATCTCCAAGGAGAGCGAGAAACTCGTCACCGGCAACACGATAGAGGTTATCGCCCAAGGGGTTGAGCTCTGCCAGTAGTGCTGCAGCAACTGCCCGAACGGCTTGGTCGCCTGCTTCAAACCCAGATTGGTCATTAATCCAGATCAGACCATCAATGTCCACCCAGAGTTCGCTGGTGGAGTTCGTGCTCGGAGGGGTCTTCTTCAAGTCACGATGTGTTGGAAGTCCGGTGAGGCGATCAGACATTGGGTTTGAACGCTTGGCTGAGCTGAATTGTAGGTTTCACCCGAAGCGTAAGCACCTGGCTCTTCGCCAGGCAGATATCGAGAAACTCTTCGCCGTCGTTGCGACGATACCGAAGGTCGTCGATGTCCATCGCGTTGAGCTCATAGATCCGAGTGGCACCGGCCTCAAGCATCAGTCGAACGACTTTGTAGGCAGGTGCGATGGCGCAGGAAAGCGAAAGGCCATTGCACGCGACAACAAATACGGCGTCAGTGTACGGCCATGCCTCGCCGGGCGGAATCACGGGTTCAATCTCGAAGAACGAGATCAGCTCCCAAAGCTCAGCGGATATGACGTTCATCGGAGTCCCTGCGATTGCGGTCTGCACAACGCCTTACGCTTCAGCTGCGGCCGCGTTGGTCCACGCAGCAACTTCGCCAGAATGCCAGACCGGCGCCAGTAGTACAATCGATGCGAGCTCACGCGAGCCACTACTGGCGCCGAGACACGGCTTCACAAAAGGCTTGGCCGCCAGCTGCAAGCGTGAGTTGTGCGGCGCCCGACGACGAGTTAGTCATTGCTGATTTCCCGACGTGCTCGATTGAGCAAAGCAACTACGTCGATCGCATCTGCCCACAAGTCTAGATAGGAGCTGTCGAGCTGGGACCCTTGAACCTTCATGATTCCGAGAACATCTCTCCACTGTCGCTCGGAGATTTCGTTCCCGAGCTTGTACCAGACTAGCTTGTGAAGCAGCGTATCCTCGGGACTCGCAAATCGAATCGATACGGCTCTGCTTTCGACATCGAACTGTTCAGTCCTACCACGCTTGAGTTCCTCGAGTGTCCAAGAGTCACGACCGGGTACGAAGATGTCGGCCTTGAACATGGTAGCCAGATGCACGACGTTGAAGGAGGCTCTGCGCTTTATGGCATCGGCGATCATATCGCCGTCTACGTAGAACTCACCTGCAAGTGCCACCGTCAGAGGCTCAATGTGATCAAGACTGAGAACGGCCACAAGATCCACGTCCTGAGTTGCACGCGGGATCCCATAGACGGAACTGGCCAGTGACCCTCCAACAATGTACGGTACCGAAAGGGACTCGAAGGCGGCAGCAATTCTCGCTACAACGAGCAGCGGCTCGGAAAGCATCAGAACCCCACTTCGTCAACGTTCCAGGCGAATGCTTTGCGCATCAAGTCCGGTGCAATCCACCGGGATGCCAAGCGCAGCGACTGTTCTTCGGCACTGGCGTTCGGATGGCGCCGACGAATGTCAGCAAGTGCGAGCTGTTGGACGGTACGCGTTAACTCAGTGACTCTTGCGATCTTCTGAGCGGGTGACATGCGCCGATACCCGTCGAGAATGAAGGCTTCGACTTTCGGGTGAGTATCGGTTGGCAAGCCGCTATGCATTGCCCAACCCTACCATTCGGCGGAGCAGACGTCAGTCACCGCTCGCTTCGCGGCCAAATTTCGATAGTTCGCGGCACAATGACCATGATCGGACCCACCAAATCTGGTGGGCGTGGCCGAACGATGCCCATCAAGCTGCAGGTCAACAGACTCAAGCGACAGGGCGCCTTTGCTCCTCAATGGACGTCGGACCCTTGATCAGTGGAACGGCGCAGGCCCGCGCGAGTTCTAGCGGCGACTTGTCTCCTTGCCGTCCGTGGTCTCTTGTCGCCCGCCCAACGAGGCCGTAGAAAAACTCACTCGCGAAACGAGAGCAAGCCCCGACTTCCTCCATTGTCGAACTTTGCAGTGGAGGTGGGTCGGTTTGGGGGGATTTGCTGAGTTCAGCTGAGAAACGCTACGTTGGCTGCGAGGCGCTAGCAAGCCCCGCTGGCCCTCTCTGGGCCACTACCGCCTTGCTGCGCCTGCCACCTTCTCGATGTTGTGCACCATCGTGAAGAGCTTTTATTGGGCACTCACTTTTTTCTGACGACGGAGTGTGAAGCGTCTCATGCCCTTGTTCAGGATGTTGGCGAAGACCGGCTCGACGGTGCCCATCCGGCGACTGTAAAGATCCCGTCCGAAGGGTGTGTCGAACTTTCGTCGCATGCTTTGTACGGCTTCATTGCACTTGCTGCGTCGTTTCGGTGGAGCGCCCTCTGGATGCTTTATGATCGTGAGCTGACGCTGAGGTGTGCGATCGGGATGTCGGAGGCATTGAGCGCGCAAGTGACATCCGCGACAGGCCGTCTTCGGTGCTTTGAAACTGGCAACGCGATAACCGTTGCATTGACAGTGAAATACTTCGACTCGGCGTTCTCGCGTGCTTCGCGCTCGCGCTTGCGTCGCAGACCTCGCTCCTTCTTGTCGCGTGCTTTGTGTCGCGACGCTCCCGCAAACGCTGGTTCTCGTTTACGGTAGTCGCGGTCCGCGATGTATGCGTCAGCGCCCGTTGCCTCCACAGCCGCCACCACCACGTTGCAGTGAAAGCCACTATCGGCGATTACCTTCGTCGCAGCGAAGACGTCATGGTCTAGATCCAACTCAGCAAAGCCTTATCGCGTTGCTTCGATGAGCGGCGCCAATAAGTGCGCCTCGTATCCCGATCCGTGGGCTTCGGCGTGGACGACGGTTACCGGTCGGGCCACGCTTCTTCTCGTTCTTCTCGAGGAAGTCTTTGATCTCGGCAATCTTCTTGCGATAGCGGCGAGCGTTCTCGGGTTCAGCGGCGGCGGTGCTCTTCTGCTCGTGCCCGTCACGCTCGCGATGCCGCTGCACGATGCGCTCAGCGACTCGTTCGAGTTTCTTGAGCTTTTCATCCAGCTCCTTGTGTGTGCCGCTCCACTTTTTGGAGGCGTTCGACGGCAACTTGCAGCCGTCGATGGCGAAATGCTCCTTGCCGACCAGACCAAGTGCCGACGCATAGAACAAGACGTCGCCGAACAGGCTCGCGATTTCGTGCTCCAGGTTGCTCACGAACGAAGCAATCGTCGTATAGAGCAGAATCTTCAGCAGCGCTTTGGGATCGTAGGCCAATCGACCCGTCGCGTCGTTGTGATAGCGGTGATCGAAAACGGACAAGTCGAGGTGCTCCTCGACAATCTCATTGAGGGCATATTCGAACGACCCTTCAAGCACTTGGTCGGCATACGACAGTGGAATCATCTTCGTCTGATTCAGGTCGTAAGGTTTGAATCTGACCATCGAGCGCTCCGGCAAGCTGCCTCGATGCCCTTTGTATCCATCAAGATCCAAAATTCCAAGCGCAAAGGGAGTTTTTCTACGGCCTCAACGCATGGGCGTTCAGCGGCGAGGCGTAGCCTCGTCCGCTGCAACGCCGAGTTGGGCAGTGCGCGCAACTGACGGCATCGCCTTGAGTGGTGATGGTTCTCCAGGGCCCGCAATTATCGATCTGTTCTGAAACTTCGATTGCATTTCGATGTAGTGCGCAATCAGTCGACTCGGGTCATTGTTGAACTCGTGGGATATTGCCAGTCGAGCCGCGCGAACTGCTTCAAGTCCTAGGTCATTCTTCATCGTCGTCTCCAAGTAGTTCGAGTGGCGTAACGAGGGATGGGCTTAGTAAATCAAGCAGACCGTTGACTCTTCGGATATGGCCAAACTTGTTCGCGTTGGCGAGGTGCTTGCAGTTCCAAGTCACGAGGAAGTCGCAACGGTGATAGGAGGCTAGCGCCAAATGTAACGCGTCGCCGGCAGGGTCAGCTGGCATCACACGGTGTCGAATATATGCTTCAACGATTTCTAGAACTGTTTGGTCCACGGCGACGACTGGTAAATTGGAAACTAGGCTGAGGCAGCTTGCACGGGCGGAGAAATCCCCACGGCTCAGCTCATCAATGACAGCTACGCTGGTTACAAGTTCTACCGATTTGCTTGCGACGCCCCACCAGGCACGAGTCCAATCGCGTCGCGCGACCATTTCGGGTGCCGTCCTAACTTCAAAGTAGAAGCTAGGGATGGATGTTTCGACGTAAGCTCTGGCCTGCATTCGAGTGGAGCTTACCGCCTCGCAGGGGTCGGAACCAGGACCGAAGAGTTCTGCGGCATTTGCTCGAGAGTTTTAACGATATCGGACAGTACCTATGGGCGCCACACGAGTCACGCGCGGCGCTTGTCGTGCCAAACCCGGAAAAAGTCGTAGTAGTCCCAAGTCGACGATTCCTGCAGCGTCGTCGAGGAAACATTACCGGTTGATTCATCTGCCCAACTTCTAATTCTATCGACCAGCGTAGGTCCGTATCGTCCCGTTTGGCTTGTGCGGTGGCCGCGCGAGAGATCCTTGCTACCGCAGAAATCTGGCGGCTTCATCTTGGAACCATATTCCAGATGAACTGATCGATGGAAGTCCGTATTGTCTCGTCGCCAGCGGTTGGTAGCCCTAGTCAAGCGGGCTGCGTACTCCCATCGGCCCGCGGTTGAGCACGTGGGTGTATATCATTGTCGTTCTGATGTCGGAGTGGCCGAGCAGCTCCTGAATCGTTCGGATGTCGTATCCCGCCTCAAGAAGTCTTGTGGCCAACGAGTGGCGAAGGCTGTGGCAGCTGGCCGGTTTGGCGATCCCTGCGGACTTGACCGCCGCGCTCACCGCCCTCTGGATGACGGTCTCGTGTGGGTGGTGCCGCCGAAGCTCACCTGTTTCTTCGTCTCTGTACTGGCGCGTAGCTGGAGGATGTACACATAGCTGCCCCCGTTCTGGAGGTCCAGCAGGCGGTGCGCTTCCAAGAACGCGCGAAGATGCGCAGCTTCGAGCTCGAACGCGTGAATGAGCCCATTGAATTCGATAAACCGGCGGATCCATTTCGTGTAGGGTGCTCCATGCCGTGGTATCGAGCGGCGCAAGCGCCAGTTGCGTGAATTCGTCGACGTAAAGTCTGCCGACTCTTGCCCGGCGATACCTGACGACCGAAATTCGCCAATTGGGCGTTTTTTCTGTTAGCCGAGGCTCGGAGAAGGGAATCTCGCACTGGCGTAGCCGCTCGATCTTGCCTTGGTCGATGTCGGCGCAAGTTACAGGGGTTCTGCTGACGGCGAAACTCGTCCCCGCCTCTAACCCATCGCATCCAGTTCCCCTTCATTCTGACCGTCGTGACCCGAACCGCATACCAAATGACCCAATTTGCCTGGGGCCCGACCGTCGGCAGTGTGAACGGAGCCGTTTCCGACGTCCTTGCCCGTCGTGCTTGACTGCTCGGAGCTGCTCTCAGCCCCACCCCTGGTTGTGCAGGGCTCCGGGGAGCCGCGCACCACCCTACCTCGGGTCGTGTAGGGCTCCGGGGACCGGCGCAAAACCCCACCCCACGCCGTGCGATGCTCCCCGCGGTCGACCACGACGCCAACGCGGTCGTGCAAACCTCCGACGAGTCGCTCCCGACGCCACGCCGGCTTGAATGCGACTGCCACGAATCAATTCGGGAACATGGTGCCGTCAATGAATCCGTCACAGGCACAGATCGTTGCCGTAGCTGTCTGACCCGTCAGTCCAGAACTCGTAGTACGAGCTTCTCTTGACGAGCCATCCCCGCCAGATTCCATAGCCCGAGGTAACCGGGGCCACCGAACCGCCGGCAATGTTCAGCCAAGAGACGATTTTGGCTGAAGGGCAGCCTGAATCCATGCAGGCAGTCTCGATACACAGCGCGGAAGCATTACCGATGCTGCTATTGAAGCAACCGGAGCTACAGTTGTACTGAGGGATCTGTCCGGCAAGGGCGATGCGCACGCCCTCGAGTCTTGAATCGAACACGGTGCTGGTACGGACCTCAGGCTCCGCATAGGGCACAGCCGTGCCTGTTCCCCAAATGTAACTGGCTCGCGCCAGCTCGAGGTTTGCCCCGGTCTTCGCTACCGTGCCAGTAACGGTTACGGGAGCCCCTGCCGCTCTGACGGATTGAGTCGTGAGCGCGCGGGTCAGGATCCCTGCATTCAAAACTGGGCTCGGGGCGAGGTCGGCCGGGGTATCGATCACCGAACTGGTTGCGGGCCCCGCCTCTTGCACGAAGATCAATTGCTGCGATGCCACGGTGCCAAAACCGGTGACCCTGACATTGGCAGCTATCGTGACCAGGGTGTCATCCAGTGTTCCACTAGCAGCAGTCCTGATGTTCTTGATCGTCGTGGCAAGGGGTACGAGCGTCCAGGTCCGAGTCGAATCCAGACCTACCGTTCCCTGTGCGTTGACGGCATGTACTGTTAGGCTTTGGCCACCGGCGCTGAGCTGGCTCAACGCCAACCCAGACGTGCAGTCCGTGAAGGTAGTGGCACTATTGAGCTTGCATTGGTAGGCCGTGGCTCCGGAAGGCGAAGAGCCAAAGCCAAAGGTCGCGGTCGTGACGTTGGTCGTCGCTCCGTTGGCCACTGTCGCTACAGTGAACACAACGCTCGGGCCAGGTCCTGCGCCACCAGTCGCAGCGCCGCCTGTCGCAGCGCCGCCCGTCGCAGCGCCTCCGACTCCAACTCCAGCACCGCCAGTTGCGGCGCCACCCGTTCCCACGGTTCCGGCAGTTGTCAGCGCGCCGCCGGTTGCTGGAGATCCGCCGCGCGCAGCCATGCCAGCGCTGGCGATCGTTCCGCCAGTACCAGGCGTGCCGGCACTAGTGACCGTGCCACCGGCAGCTATCACTCCGCCACTACCCCCCGCCGTGCTGGTCGCGGGGTTGCCGCCGTTGGCCAATGCTGCAGCTCCCGCTTGGGATACCGAGCTCCCACCGATGTTCGCCTGTCCAGCACTGGCACTCGTGTTGATGGTACCGCCCACGGAACTGGTCGAATTGACCCCACCATTGCCAGCGATAACCCCCGAAGCGCCGCCGCCTCCGCGCCCCCCTTTCGCTTCAGCGCCTGCATTGTTCGATGTGTTCCCGCTACCATCGCCCGCGTTGCCGGCAGCTAGATCCTCGTAGTGTCGCTCGACTTTCGAACAGGCCGTGCACGCCAACACGGCAAAGCAAAACGCACAAGTTCTCGAACTCAGTCTGGGTGATGCAAGCACTGCGGAACCTCCGATGTCATCGTGTCAAGCGACGCAAGACCAAGAAGCTATCACCGGGCTCTTTAGGAGACCACTCTCGACCGATGTGTGCAGATACCTGAAATGTCGCTCAGTCATTTGTCGGGCTTTTTTTGTCGGTTCGGCGTGAATACGCTGCGATGCCGCATCCTTGGGTGCGGGTGCTAGCCCACGCACCCAAGCCTATGCACTTGCTCCACTGAATCCGGGGCGAATTTTGCGTTGTTCGCAACGCTGCAAGCAGCGTACGCCGTGGGCTTCTTCCGTTCTGACGACGCGAGCACGCTGTGGACGCGCATCAGTTTGGCACAGCGGGGTTCGTCGCCGGCGACGAAAACGTCTACGGTCGCCCCTACATCGGCGCAAACGGGCGAGGCATCCACTAGACCGTCTGAACCGCTTCAACACTAAGCGCCTTCTCAAGGGCGCTCTTTAGCAGTTCTACGGGCTGCGCCCCAGAAACGGCGTAGCGACCGCCCAACACGAAGAACGGCACGCCGGAAACACCCAGCTCTCGAGCGTCGCTTTCGTCTTGCCGGACATCTGCAGCAAACTCCTCCGACGACAGCACCGAACGAACCCGCTGTTCTGAGAGTCCGACCTCAGTTGCGAGCGTCATCAGCGTTGCCGACACGCCAATCTCCGCGCCTTCGCAAAAATACGCGCGGAAGAAGCGTTCCTTTAGGGTGTCCTGCAGCCCCTGTTGCTTCGCGAGGTGCAGCAGGCGGTGGGCATCGAACGTGTTCCCCGGACGGATGACGTCGAAGTTGAGGTCAAGACCGTCGGCGCGCGCCGTATCACGAACTCTCGCGATCATCTGCTCTGCTTCCAAGGATGTGGTTCCGTACTTCTTGGCGAGCCGCTCCACATACCGTCCGTCCTCGCTTTTTTGTGGCGCGTTCGGATTGAGTTCGAATGAGTGCCAAGTGACTTGAACCGCGACGCGCTCGTGAAGGAGAAGTAGCGCCTGTTCTAGCCGGCGTTTGCCGATGTAACACCATGGACAAGCAATGTCCGACCAGATGTCGACCTGAAGCTCTGACATGTTGCGCAACTTGGTGCAGCCGGAGCCCAGTTGCAACCCATTTTGGGCGGACAGCCCCCAGTCAAATTGGTGATTCAAAGCCCAGAATGTTCGCCATTGGGATACCCATCGCAATTGCGCGCATTATCCTGTCTGATGGCTTCCGATGCGCACGTCGCTCTCGGAAGCAAACACCCGTAACGGCTTCGGAGGCTCGAAATCCAATGACCACCCATGTGTCGCGACGCCATTTCCTTCAGATAATTGCAGCCACCGGCGCGGCGGGGGCCATTTCTGCCTGCGGCCATAGCGATGCCAGTCCGGAGTCCTTTGGGGATGTGCCGGCCGGCAACGTCTCCGCGTTGTCGGTGGGCAGCATACAAGCCGTTCCCAAGGCTCCCGCGTATGTCGCGCGCGACGCAAACGGCATTTACGCCATGACTTCCACCTGCACGCATGCCGGCTGCGACATGATTGCGAGCGGCTCGGTCTCCGCGAGTGGAATCCATTGCAACTGCCACGGAAGTGTGTTCGACAAGGACGGCAACGTTACCTCGGGCCCGGCCAACGCCGCGTTAGCTCATTTCGAAGTGTCAGTGGATTCAACTGGAGCCATTACCGTGCACGGCGGCAAAACGGTGTCTCAATCAACTCGGGTATCAGTGGGCTAGCGGGACTGGCGCCGCAACGACTACGCAGACTACGACCCGGAGACCCGCTCACTTCGCTGATTCGAGCGTCAATCCGGGCCCCGCCGATACTTTTTATGAATGTGTATTCACCAGCTCTGACGGGGTGAACTGCAGCGCTCCGCGACGAGGACCACCTTCTTCTCGCGCAAACATGCAAATCGCCAGTAGGCCGCATTGACGATCCTCCCCAATTGTCTGAAGTCTTCCCGAATGGACCAGGATTCTCAACGCTTGTTCAACGCGATAGTGATTCTGGGCGCTGCACTGGTGTCGGGTTGCGGCAGTGGCACAACGACGTCATCCGACCCCGTGCCGGACGCCGGGTACAAAGATGGTGCGGTCGGGGTGCCCATCGACACCGACGGCGGGACCACGGATGCGGGTTGGACGGGCTGGTAGATGGCAAAGCTTGCCGTTCTCAAGGACGTTGCAGATGATTCGCCTTTTCTCGAATCAAAGTCGGAAACGCTTCGCTCAGATGTGGCCAACATTTGGGCCATGCGAGCTGGGCTTGAACTGTCGGTGAGTGCCGGCTACGCAGTAATCCTGAGGGAACTCTTCGAATTTGGGGCAGAAGGGCCCGTGCTTGCCCTTTGCACACAAGCGGCTTCAGATGAGGTGGCCCATTGTCAGCTCTGTCTCGATCTGGCGCGACAGATTGACGGAATCGAGCGCGTCTGGCCAAACCCCACATCGTTGCATGTTCCATCCTATAGCGGCGTCGAGCGTGGACCGTTGCAGACGGCGCTGCATTTGACGGCCATGTCCTGCCTGAATGAAACCATCGCCTGTGTTCGGCTGCTTGAGGCAATGCGCCCCGCAAAGTCAGCCACTGCCAAGCGCGCACTTCAGCTCATACTTGCGGACGAAGTGAAACACGCGCGCGCCGGATGGGCGCACCTTGCGTCACGGCATGTAACGCCATCCATGAAGCGCGAGATCGCGAAATGGGTTCCGGAGCTGATTCGCGCGAGCATGCTGTCTCTTATCGAGGAGAACGAGTCGATCCCAACAGAACAATTCCGTGAATGGGGCTTACCTTGCTTAGAGGAAGCACGCGCCCATGCCCAGCGGGCCATTGACGAGATTGTTCTGCCAGGTTTCAAGCGTCTTGGGGTTACGACAGCGTAGCAACCCCAGCAAGTAGCCAAGTCTTTCGGTCGAGGTTACGGCTTTCGGCGAAGCGGGTGACGACGCATCCGTCCCCTAGAATCGCTCAAGTCTAGGTGCGGAGTTTCTTGGCTAGCTCGGTCACGCGCTTTCCCAAGTACTCGGCATGCGCTAGCGCGGCGGCATTGGGGGGATCTCCATTTTGGCCCGTCGCTACGCAAACTCCGTAGGGATTGCCACCGGCCGCGAACACCAAAGGATCGGTGTACCCTGGCGTCGCGATGATCCCACCGAAATGGTAGATCGAGTTATAGAGTGCAAGCAGCGTGGATTCGTTGCCGCCGTGGGTATTCATCGCCGAGGTGAATCCAGCGTAGATCTTGTTGGCAAGCTTGCCTTGGAACCATAGGCCCCCCGCCGAATCGATGAAGGCCTTGAATTGTGCGGCAACGTTGCCAAAACGCGTGGGTGTTCCGAACACGATGGCGTCGGCCCAGTCCAGATCGTCGAGGGTGGCCTTAGGGGCATCCTTGGTTTGTTCGACGAAGGCTTGCCACTTTGGATTCTTCGCAATAACGGCTGCAGGCAGGTTTTCCTCTACCAAATGGACACGCGCGTTGGCTCCAGCGGCGGTGGCGCCTTTGCCGACCGCCTGCGCTGTGGCATGATTGGTTCCGGTGGCTGAATAATAGATGACGGCAACGTTGGTCATGGGTCCCTCGCTGGTGCTTGGCTACAGTGCACCGATGGCAAGAGACATGGGGCTAACGCACCCAATGGCAAGCGGTTGCGGGCCGCGGGGACCCAACAAATGCGCTAACGCCTCGAGTTCGCGCAGGTTTCTCCGGCGCTCAAGGCCAAAAAACGTCAGAAATTGTTCCCTTTACGGATGATGCGGCGCAGCAACGGCGCGCTTTGTAGACCCAAGGCGCGAGCCAGGTCTTGAGCGACCATTCTAGGGGCTTCTTGAGCGGCGTGGTGACGTCCGGTGGGTTGAGCCTTCCGAACCGTAAACTCCACAATTCCTAGGCAGTGATTGCAGATTGCGTCCCGTTGCACGCCATCGCCCTCACCGGTGAGCAAGATCGTCCTAGTTGGTGCACAAGACCAATTTGCTGGGGGAGCGTGATCAAACCGGATCCGCTCAGCCATTGACCAGGCTAGAAGCACGAAACTGCGTGCAGCGAACCGAAAGCCATCGTCAATGAACTTGACACCAGAACCGTTGCAGCGATTGGTCCTGTTTATTGGCACGCTGTTGCTACTGCTGAGCGCCTGCACCAAGAAGAGCGCTCCACTGCCCAACGACGCGAGCCATGTGTCAACGGTTGCTCCGGTTGGGTCCCACGACGCAACTTGCGTTCAGATGCGAGCGGGGGGCACGGTCGGTACTATCGATGACTTCGAGTCGGATCCAAATCGTCTGGCGCCGAACGAGGGCCGAGACGGCTATTGGTTCGAGTACAACGATGGAACGGGCGGAAAACTGCTGCGTGAGGAGGTCACAGATCCCCGCATGCTCCATATTAGAGCTCACGGATTCAGTAATTGGGGGGCAGGCGCTGGCGTGCAATTCCTTGCGTCAACGAGTCTTGACCAAGCTTGTGCCTACGATGCATCGGCATATACCGGGGTCCGTTTTCGCGCAAGGGGCCGAGGGCGGACGCGGGTTCTTTTGGTTGGCGTGAAGAATGTCCCTAGTGCAGAAGGAGGCCGCTGCACGCGCCCGGGACCTAATTGTTACGATAGTCCAGGCGTTTGGGTGAATTTGTCGGAACAATGGCAGACACTCGAACTACCGTTCTGCAGCTTTCATCCGGTCGGTTGGGGTGGCGATCTATCCGGATTGGACCCTTCCGAACTCGTCAATTTACAGTTCCGGTTCGATGCGCACGCAAACTCCGAACTGTGGTTGGACGATCTGGCATTTTTTGCCCGCGAGCAAGGCGCAGCACCAGCCAATTGTGGCCCCAAATGCCCGCTCGAACTCGTGCCCCCTTTCGCAAAGCTCGCTCCTGCCACCAGCAATGTAGCGCTTACCGATGGGCTCAGTCTGCACACGCTGCAGCAATCCACGAAGAGTTGCGGCATGTTGACGCGCCGCTACTTCAGCTACGTACCGAAGCAACTCGAACCCAAGAGTTCGGCTCCGGTGCTGATGGTGCTACACGGCAGTGAAGCGAATGCGGAATCGATGCAACAGTACATGACTCACGGCCGTTTCGACCAATTGGCGATGCGCGACGGGTTCATTGTGGTTTACGGTAATGCTGCGCCCGGAGCCCACATGAGCACCTCTGTGTGGCTTCCAAACAGCGGATCTTGGCGCCAAACTTTCTACGACGACGGCGAGGTGGATGACGTCGCGTACCTGCTTTCCGTACTCGATGACTTGAAAGTCCGTGGCGTCACGAGCGGCAATAGCCCGGTTTACTTGACCGGTATTTCGAACGGCGGTGGCATGGTTCTAGAAGCCGCCAAACGCGCACCCGAGCGGTTTCGTGGCATAGCACCGCTCATGGCATACGACGGCATGCAGCCGACGCCAGTTCCTGAATTGCACGGCAAGGGATTGAACCGTGTGCTGTTCATGTACGCGGTAAAGGATCCCGGTTTGCCGGACGGCTACGATGAAGTCCTACAGGCGCTGCCCCCAATGTGGGCGCGAGCGCTAGGGTTGTCCGCAGACGTGATCGACAATCCAAAACGAACGGAGCTCCCCGACCGCATCCGCGAGGGTAGCGCCTACAACGGCAAGAGCAAAGTCGCTCTCGCAACGCGCAATAGCCGCGCGGTGCAGTACGACTTCGTTGCTCCGGGAAATGACGCTCAACTGCGCCTGATCGTCTTCGACCACGCTGGTCACTTCTGGCCCACCCCAGTTGGCGACGTAGACGCCTGGGCCGTCAATCGTTGGGGTTTCCGTAACCAGGATGTTGACGCGGCAGATCTAGTGTGGGACTTCTTTTCGGTCGGTTCTGCTCGTTGAACAGCACACGGTGGATAGAGCCGCCAGCTGCCTTGGTGCGCATTCTGCCCAGGCCCAACCGGTCGTCCAAAGAATCCGTCACTTGGCAGCGGGGTGAACATTATTTGGGAAACTGCACTTGTCGGAAGTTCATCGTTGTCCCGCTACTCTTCTCCGTGGGGTGCGGCCGCGCGACCAACGCAACTGACAGCTCAGAGCACAGCGACGGCACGGCTGGGGCGGCGTTCGGCGGTGCAGCGGGAATGCCTAACAACACCATCTTCAATCATTCTGCGACGGACGACGCGAGCAGGCAGGACAACGGCTGCAACAAGTCGTTGCTCCGTAGCAATCGACGATGGTTGACGTACTCGCCCGCGGTGTGCACCAAAATGGAACGCACCGTGCTGCCGAGGGTAGGTACCGCGCTGACGCTCGCTTCACTCTGGAATGTCGAGTTCGCACGCGCGAAGCCACGGGGGTGCGTCTGCATCTTTGACAGGAACACAGCTCAATTTGACGCGAAGCCTATCCTGTTTTGGGTAGTCTTTCACCAAATCTAACTTGCGGCGACAATCCGCTACGGTGTCACAGACAATCGTTGAATTCGTGATGTCACAGTTGGTGCTGCAGGCTGTCATGCGCCACCAGGAACCCGAGTCCGTACAACACTGCCGCCCGCGACCACAGTCCGCAGGCCTGGTGCAGGCAAAGACAGCGCGAGAGCCTTCGGCCTCGGGCGGCTCCGGCACCGTGACACAACGCGCGGCGCCTGATTTCCATTCGCAATAGCTGTCGGAACGGCAGTGTCCCTCTTCCGCCCCAGGACAAGTTACTCGTAGATCGCCGACACATTCTCCGCCTTCGCAGTGCAGTCCCTTGGGGCAAGCGGCGCCGTCTCCACGAACACAAACCTCATGGGCACAATGACTGCGCGGCCCGCTGCGCGGAGTGCATGCCTGCCAAATCTCCGAGGTCGCTCCCGTTACGCAGCACGCTAAGCCCGCGGCGCAGTCAGACGCATCGTCGCAGTCGAGCCTGCTACCCAGCGTCTTCATGTGACTATCCACGCATTCCCAGCTCTCTCCATTCACTTGTACGCATGATTGCTTGCTGGCAATGCAGCGTTCGTTGCCGCACGCGATACTACGCATGGTCGACCCGGGTTGCTTGAAGGGCCAACCGTTCGGGCTCGGGGAGGCGGCGGGTGACGCAGTCCCCTCGGTAAGTCCCGACGTTACCGCCGTGGCGTGTGCGTTCGACGCATCTGGCGTCATTGACTCTTGCCGGGAACCAGAAGCAAGCGTTGCTTGGGCCCGGTGAGCCTCGGTCTTCCGACGCGCCGGGCTGCGATTGGGCGACGCGCAACTTCCACCCAAGGTGACGACGACGGCGAAATACTTGAGCAGACTAGTCGTGGCGCGCATCGAGCTTGATATGAGACTCTAGCACGCGTGCGTTCCAGCAGGGCTCAGTAAACGCCCCCGCAGACCGCACGAGTGCACTGGCGTTTCCATGCTCAAACGATCCGTCCCCTGCCGTCGGATGAACGGAACTATGTGTGTGTCAAGGGGTATGGATGTTTTGTCAACTGGGCGTCCATAAATAACCGAAAAGACTTTGGATGTCTTGGCCGCGACGACGTGGTCGCGCCCGTGCTCGGTTGGACCGGCCCCCGCGACACTGTCCCTCCGCCTGAAACCGCCGAGTTCTTGAAGCAGGCACTCGAGCCACGCGTGCCAGTCGATCTGCGCGTCGTTGCGGATGCCGACCACTTCTCGTTCATGGACGTGCGTCCACCGAACATGCCCGAGACCTTGCCGAACCGGGCGAAGTTCGTTGCCACCCTCGCCGAACAGGCGCGCAGTTGTGCGAACAAGCCGTTCACCTTGCCGCGTAGATCGAGCGCACCCACTTGCTGCTTGCACAAACCTACGATCTGTCGCGAGCGCTCGGTGGCTAAATGAGAGTCGGACCCACCTGCTCTCGCGTGCAACCAAACAGCAATGTCACCTGGGCCATGCTGTCATCCTGGAGCTGTTTGCAGGTCTGTTCGCAGATGTGGATTCGGGTCTTCGAATCATCGGTGAAGTGCCAGCCGATCTGGCATACGTCGGACTTGCTCGGCAGCACTAGATTGAATGCCCCAGTGCCGTCGCGATAGAGCATGTTGACCAAACTGGTGTCGATGGTCTCCCCAGTGGGCGGAGGTGGCACATCGTAGTCGCAGTTGATGATGCCTTGGATGATGGTCTCGAGCGAGCTGGTGAGCGCTCTACCAAAGTCGATTTGCTCATTGGTCAGGTCAAAGTGACAGTACTGAGGTCCGCTGTCGAAACAGCCTGCGGTTGCCGTGCCGCCAACGCGAGCCGCAGCCGAAAGCCAAGCACGAACGTCGGCGTTCGTGCAGTCGTTTTTCTCACTTCCAGGCGAACCCACCACGAAGGTCTTGAGCGGATCTGCCGCGTTGAACGCCGCAGCAATGGCGTCGACAACCGGTTGAGTTGGCTCCGGATAGCATGTCATTCCTTTGCCAATGCAGCCAAGGGATTGGGTGGGTTGACCGTCCGTGATCAGGACCAGGTACTTGGCACCCTTCTCAGTGGTGGTGCGCAGTTCTTCAAGGGCGACGTTGTAGGCGTCGTGCGTGGGAGTGGCGCCGTTGCGCTCCATCTGGACGGCGTCCAGTGCCGCCAACACACGCTTCTGTTGGTTGAGATCTTTCGGGGCAATCATCACGTTGTCCTTAGTATCCACGCAGGCGGCAACCGGACGTGGAAACTCGGACGCGTAAAGCGGCATGTTAGGAAAGAACGTGAGGCCTACTGCAAGCCCCTGAGGTAGGGATTGGATTGCCTGCTTGAGGGCCTCGCGAGTAGCCACCCATTTGGTGGCCCCTTTGGTGCTTGGAGCCGTCTTGTCCATAGAACCACTGACATCGACAATGAACTCCAGCACGCTTCCTGTAGACTCCGGTTCTTCAGTCCATCCCGAACAGGCAAGCTCTGGATCGTTCATCAGTCCAGTCGCTTGCGTTGAATCGACAGGCAAGAGCCCATTGCTTGCGGCTGCGTCCTCGGCATATATCGGCGCCCCGCCTTGACCCTGTGTCGATGTCCCACCCCCCGTTCGATAGGCGGTTATGCTCACGCTTCCACCACTGGAACCTGCAGCTACGGAATTGCCCGCTTCGTCGCCTTGGCTCGCACACCCCGAGAGTACGAACGTGGGCGCGAGGGTGACAGCCATACCAAGAACGAAAACAGCACGATTGGATAAGGAACGAATCATGGTCGACCACCGGTATAGAGATTTGCGCGTGGCGGACGCAGGATCCCTCCCTGGCATGATCGCACGGTGGCAAGCTAGGGATGTCCTGCGTTCAGTTACCTCAGTACCGCGAGCTGCATAAGCGGCTCAAAGCCCGTCTGAGCCATACTCCGCGCCAGCGGTACTGAGGGACATGATGACCCTACCAGTTCTGGGAAATGCCGGCCTGATGGCGATGCTCACCCTCCTTATTGCATGCGCCTCGGAGCCGAGCTCGGATTCGGCGTGCGTGCCTGGCAAATCGGAGCAGTGCACCGGTACAAATGGTTGCAGCGGGTCACAGACATGTGCGGCGGATGGGGCCAGCTTCGAATCCTGCCTTTGCGCGAATCTCAGTGGAGGGACTGCATCGAAGCTCGGGGGAACCCCAAGTACCGCCACCGGCGGTCGCGCTCAAGGGCTCGGCGGTTCTGGTGGCAGCGGCGGCGCGAGGACGGTTACTGCAACGGGCGGGCAACAGGGGATCGGAAGCGGAGGCACGACCAGCACGAGTACGACGTGCAAGCCGTCCGATATGAACGGATTCGCCTATCCAGCGTACGTGCCGGCTCGGCAATTGAGAGGAAGCTGTACCGAGCAGGCGATCCGCCAGTACTACACGGACTGCATCAACAACGATAGCTGTGCTGCCTATTTGCCAGGCGGCGCCGAGGCCAAGTGCGGCGCGTGCTTGAATCCGTCTGAGCTCGGGTCTCAAAGCTACGGACCTCTGCTCAAGGCAGGCACCACCTGGTTCTATTTCTACGAAGTCAACGTGTCGGGATGTCAGGAGCTGGTGGGCGAGGTCGAATGCGCACCCAAGATCCAGGTCGAGTTCTTGTGTCGGTTCAATTCGTGCTCCAGCAATTGCCCATTGGCCAATTTCGCCGACTTCGATCCTCTCATGCAGTGCATGAACCAAGCTGACACGCAAACATGCACTGCTGAAAACGCTGCTGCCAATTGCCTGAAGGATCAGAACAACACCTACTCGTGTTGGGGATCTGGGTTCCAAAGTCAGTTCCTGGCAGTCGCGCGGGTGTTCTGTCTCTAGGCTGGGTTTGGACGATGCGGAAAAGAGTGAAGCCATCGGAATTCTGTGAGCCGCTCTTTCATGAAGGGATACTCATCTCGTAAGCCTTTGGCAATCAGTCAGGCGCTGGAGGCGAAAATTCCCCAGGGTGGCGCAACGCGGCGTCTCACCTCCAACTAGGAGCTTTCCATGAACATGCGCAGCGCAAACAAGTCCATCGTGCATGGCACCGGTAACGTAGTCCGGCGGCTTTGGCATCAACAGAGATACGTCCCTGCTCGACTAGCAGCCATTGCATGTCTTGCGGGAGTCTCACTCGTCTCCGTGGCTTGCGGCTCCGACGCTGTTTCACCGACCGATGGAACTTCGATCAGCGCGAAAACCGGTGGACGTTCAGGCACCACTAGCGCAGGAAGCACCACTGGCGCAGGAAGCACCGGATCTGGCAGCACCACAGGTGCCGGCAGTACGCCGGGCAGCGGAAGCAGTACCAACGTTGGCGGTAATCCGAACTGCAAGCCGCGCACTTGTGCAGACGCCAACGCAACCTGCGGCGCGCTCCCCGACTATTGCGGCAGGGTTCTAGAATGCGGGACCTGCGCCAAGGGACAAGTCTGCGACGCCAGTACGAATACGTGTGTCACGCAGACGAATGCCTGCGGTGGGACTGCCGCCTGTGGGTTCGTCGTTGATGCGTGCAACAACGTGCTTGCCTGCGGTGGTACCTGCGACACCGGTTCCTTCTGCCAAGCCAATCAATGCAGAGCGTGCGAGGCGGTCTCGTGCCCCGGACATTGCGGTAAGGTTGCAGATGGCTGCGGCAACACCACAGAATGCGGCGCTTGTCCGTCTGGACAGGTCTGCGACGCAGTTACCAATACCTGCGGCGTTTGTGCCAAGAAGAAGTGCACCGATTATCCAACTGGCAGCTGCGGTCAACTATCCGACGCATGTGGAGGCCTGCTGAATTGCGCTTGCCAGAACAATGCCATTCCGGACGCCTGTATTGCCGTTGGAGCCGAATGCGGCCAAGTTGCCGACGGTTGCATCGCGGGATTCATGCACCAGTGCGGCGCTGGGGCAAACGGCGGTTGCGTTGACGGCAAAGTCTGCGTGAACAACAAGTGTGAGGAATGCGTCCCCAAGACCTGCGGGACCAAGGACTGCGGTTCGATCGACGATGGCTGCGGCAACAAGATCACCTGCGGCCCGAATGGTGGCGTGTGCGCCCCTGGCCAGATGTGCGGCGGAAACGTGTGCAAGGAATGCGTCCCCAAGACCTGCGCCGCCGAAGGCGCGAACTGCGGGACGATCCCCGACGGCTGTGGTGGCAAACTGACTTGCGGTACCAACAACGGCGATTGCAGCACGGGTCAGATCTGTTCCGGCAACGTCTGCAAGACCTGCGTCCCCAAGACCTGCGGGACCAAGGACTGCGGTTCGATCGACGATGGCTGTGGAAATAAGATCACTTGCGGATCCAACAAGGGCAACTGCGCCAACGGGCAGCTCTGCGTCGAAAACGTGTGCGAATCGTGCACGCCGACTTCCTGCGCAGCCGAGGGCGCCAACTGCGGCACTATCCCCAATGGTTGCGGTGGCAAGTTGACCTGTGGCACGAACAACGGGCAGTGCGGCAGCGGCCAGATTTGCAGCGGCAACGTGTGCAAGACCTGCACGCCCAAGACCTGCGAGTCCGAAGGAAGAAGCTGTGGCAAAATGGACGATGGTTGCGGCCACCAAATACAATGCGCAGGGTGCGCAGCGGGGCAGAAGTGCCTCTCGAACGGCACCTGCTGCCAGCCGGTGACGTGTACCAACTACAGCGGTACCGGATCGGATGGTTGTGGTGGGACCATCACCTGCGGCGTTGGATAGCGTAAGGTCGGAAGCGTGTGCATACGGCGGGCCGCGTCTCCAAAGGGACGCGGCCATTGCTGCATTTACGGGCGGCAGCGCATACCATCGTCTGCTTGCCGGACACGGTTCACCCCCACGTGCGCGGGGACAACCATGCCTGCCGATCCAATCGCGGGATTCAAGTCTACCCACGAGCGCCAGCAGTTTGTTGGTTGCGAGATCAAGCGGATGTAGCGTAAGGCCAAGGAGCTCGTCTTCTACAAGCGGAAAGAACCGGTAGGCGCTGTCGCGCACCCACTGAATCAGCTCCGCCACGATGGCTGCTTCAACGAAGGTCCTGGCTTCGCGCGTGACTTCGATGGAAAATCCGTTTGCTGCCAGAATGCTTCGATCCTCGCGAAACGATTCGGCGAGAGCCACGTCAGTATCGTGAAAAGGGTCGACATCACGCGAAATCCTGGGGGCTTGCAAGACTTGGTTCAGGGCAACGCCACCCGCAACGTAGGATTCACCAGATCGCTTGCGGCGTTCCGCTAGCAATCGCAGAACGGCTAGCTGCAGTGCTGTGAGCGCCATGCCTTGAGCCTTCGAATTTGTAGCCAAGTCGATCGACTGGCCACGCGCGCAATTGATTCGAGTATCGTCGCTGCCACTGGCTGCGTAATGGAAATGGATACATCGTCGCGGAAAAACCAAAGTGCGGTCGCTCGCTGACTCTGAATTAGTGCGGCGAACTCCTGCTCGGCTTCTTGCGCGGTCATGTCATGAGCCGACATCGGAATCTAGCCGCTTTGCGGCCGCGACTGCCGCAACCGATAGATGCGGCCGCGTGACCCATTTTATTGCGATGGTCCTCGGACGGCTTGCCCTACTTACTGGGTGAGCTTGCCTAGGCATTTGGCATTGCTCGCCATCGGAGGAGCGGGAGGTTTTCGTTCTTCTCGGCTAGCTTGCACTTCGCCGCGGTTGGCGTCGATGCTGCCGAGCATTTCCGCGTCGGCAGCTACCTGCAGCTCGTGGGAGAAGGAATGGCCTGCTAGCGTTGATTTGTCACTGGATCTGATGATGCCTTGCGGATCGTCAGCGACGAATCTGGACCCAACCGAAACAGCCACGCCGGAGGAAGATGGGCAGACCACGAAAAAAGAAGGGCTCAGTCAGCGGTAAGGTCCGGACCGGCCCCATCGAAGAAACTGCGGTGACGTCTGTCGATGACGAAATCACGCCCGGGGAACTTGAGGCGTACGAGCGGGAGACTTGGCGTGAAGACAAGCTCTGGGAGTTGTCTGCGGGATTCACCGTGGTCGAGAAGGGGCGCAACGGCGCCATCTACTATCGGCGCAGTGACGCGGTTGTAGAGTTCACCTGGGAATTCGCCGGCAGTCCAACCCTCGACATCCTGATCTGGGAGGACACTGCCTCCATGAAGTGGATCGACGTTCACACGTTGAACTGCAACCCGGTCGCACCCAAGGATCGGTCGTCGATAAAGAAGGACCTCATTGATTTCCTAGCCCAAAGGGGAAAAAGTTTCAGTCTGGACAACAAATCCTATCGAAATCGGCGACCGATCGTCCATGGCGCCTCACCCAAGAAGCGCCAGACGTCGACCAATGGCGGCAGATGAAGCACGCTTCCCCCTTGCTGGCGCGGTGTCAGCGTTTTCCTGGGAGTTCTCAAAACGGGCAGACGCAGCGGAATGGTACAACGTCAGGACATCGCTGACAGGTGCGCTGACGGGGCATGCCCTCGAAGGAGCATCGAGTCATTGGTCTGAAGATGGTATCAAGGGAACGGACCAATTGCACGAGACCGCCACCCCCGCGCAAAAAGTCACCTGCGATGCGGTGCTGACTCGACAAGCATCCACGTGCCGGGGTAAACACGATGTCGCCTTCCATTGCCTACCGTGACCCCAAAGCAACGCCCGAGAATCGGAGTCATCGTCCTTACGGTTGCGGCTCTTATCTGCGCCTCCGTATTGGTTCTGGGTGCTTGGGCATACCCCCGGCTCCAGCAAGCGGGTATTCGCTCGGAATCATCAGTCTTGGACCAGGTTCGCGCTGCCGTGACTCAATGGCAGAATGAACACCCCCAACAGTGTCCGACGTTCGAACAGCTTGTCGCAGGCGGGTGGCTCGACAGTGGGTTGCTTGAGTCGGCCAAATGTCTGACCCCGTACGCGATCCAATGCACCACTCAGGAAATATTCGTTACGTGCCCCGATTCGTCAAGAGCGCGGTAAGAATCGCGCCTTAGACTCGCTCTCGACGTACCCAACCACGCCCGCGCGTTTCCGATTTTGCTGCGCTGGCTACCATTCGCTCATTTTTTCCTGCTGCAATGGCGGTTCGAATTTGAGAATTTCCACAAGGAACCTGTGTTCTCGGACGATGTTTTCGTAGTCGGCCATCAGTCGGTCGAACCATTCGTCACGCATGGTGGGCAGATAGCTGTACCAGTAGGCGCCTTCACTTGCTGCGCCCAGAAGTTTCAAGAGATTGTGCGCGATGGCGACGTCCGATTGCAGTAATTGACACAACTTTAGCGCCCAGAATGCCCACGACACCATTGGCAATCGATCGAACGCGTGCCAGAGGCAGGTCCTCGCCAAACAGATCTTCAAGGGCTACTCGCACGTGAGCCATGTCGAAGAGATTTCTAAGAGAACGGCCCTTCCGATCAAGAGTGGAGACGCCCACAGCACACGCAAGATTGCCTGCAGGAGAAGTGCAGCCGACCTCGAGTTGGAATGGCAATTGGATGCTCCCTACGGAACCATCGGCGAACGGGTAGACACTGCTCCGATAACTGTTGGCCGCAACGTCGATCACCAGTCAATCGCGCCCAATGGTACTGGCACTCGGAGGAATCCGAGCGTGCGCGCCATTGCCTACCACTACGTCGCAACGACGGCTCCCAGCCTCCGACCCAAGAATCGCTAGGCGGTTAGGCGGGCGAAACCTTCTCGCCCATTCTACCGATCCAGTGAATCCGGAATTTTGCGCAAAGTAGGAATATGTCGGCGATTTTCGCCGGCAAGGCGGCAGCTACTCGCCGGTTCGCTGTCGCAGCGGTAGTCGAATTCTCACCCGGTGTCACTTCCTTCTGCGACAAAAGCGAGAAGGCCCATCTATAGGTCATCACCCAACCTAAGATCTCGCACTAGTAACCGACAAGTGCGTTCGCATCGACGATGTGTCTTGTTCGCTCCCAAGCTACGAGGCATGCGGCGCTGCGTATGCGCTTTGCATCCGAATACCATTATGAACCGTAGTGGATTTGTTCGTCACCATGTTTAGTGTTTTGTTAAGCAACTGAATCGTCAACAATTCACAAATATCACGCTGTTTGCAGCAGGCACTAACCGTGTGGCGCGGCAACGTGGCATTGATGCGCAAGGGGAACCATGCATATTCGAAGAATCGATCAAGACTTACCTTGGGCAACATTTGTCCGAGCTTTGCCGCTGTTAGGCACGTTGGCGGCAATGGGTTGCGCTACGGAGGCACCGTCTCCAGACAGCGTCGCTTCCACACACGAGGCTCTCACTCCTGTGTGTACTCCCGGAGACAATCAGTACTGCAATTGGATGGGCACGTGCAATCCAGCCGGTACAGGATGTGTATGCGATGATGCAGCACACCGAGCGCCAGCCGAGCGATGTGCCGTGTGGCACCAGTCGCTTCCTCAGCCAGGTAAGAACTGTGCGCCGGGAGATAAGTCGTACTGCAATTGGATGGGCACATGTGGCGCCGACGGGATGACTTGTACCTGCGACGAGCCAGCTCACCGCCTGCCCGGGGAACTGTGCGCCGTTTGGCATGCGTCTATCCTCGCACCCGGCAAGAACTGTGCGCCCGGAGACCGCGCGTACTGTAACCAAACGGGCGTCTGCGCCGCGGACGGAATGCTGTGCATTTGCGACGACGCGGGTCACCGGACGCCTGCGGACAAATGCGCTGTTTGGAGTCCCGGACTTGATTCAACCAGCCCGTACGCGAGCGTAATCGATGTCACCGCGGCAACGGGAGCGCGTGTCACGGGTCCGTTGGTCGCATGGCAGCTCCCTGATGGTCCCAGCAACGTGGAGCATTTGGCCGGAATTGACAGCTATGGAGATCTAATCAATTGGTGGTGGAAACCGGGAATCAATTGGCAAGTCGTCAACATTAGCAAACAGACGGGCGTTCGACTTCAAGCGCCACTGACGACCTGGATGACGACAGCAGATGGTACCGCCACGGAACATATTGCGGGCGTTAGCCCCGAGGGCCATTTAATCGAAACTTGGTGGAAGCCTGGGCTGTCTGCGTGGCAATATGCCGACATTACCGCCAAGACGGGAGTCGCCGTTCAGCCGGGACTTTCGGCATGGTTGTCGCCGAACGCGGCAGTGGGAACCATTGAACGCATTGCTGGGCGCACGGCCGCTGGCCAGCTGTCTGTGTTCTCGAGGAACCCAGGCGGCGACTGGACGTCGTCTAATGTGACCTCAATAACGGGCGTTGAAATAGCAGGTTCACCGACAAGCTGGGTCATGCCCGATGGAGACCTGCTCGCCGAGCACGTTGCTGCTCGCTCCACGGATGGATCGCTGCGGGTCTTCTACTACCGCTCCGACTTGGGCTGGCAACAGGTAAACGTAACGGCCGAGAGCGGGCAAACCGTAGCGGACCGGGTGACGGCGTGGACCGACGCCAGCCATGAGTATCTGGCAGGCACCACAGCTGATAATCGCCTCGTACTATTCTCGTGGTCGGCGTCGAACCCACACTGGTCTGCCGTGAACGTGGCTCGCGACACTGGCGATGCGACCGTCGGCGCACCATCGTCATATAGGCTGACCGAAAACGGACAGACGGTGACGGTTCTTGGGGCTCGGGGCAACAATTCCGACCTCAGACTGACCTGGCACACGGACAAACTTGATTGGCAATCTCTCAGTCTCACGGATGCCACAACGCCGATGGGCACCACCCGAAGAGAGATAGCCTCGGATCCTGTAGGTTGGACGACGCCGGATGGAACTGAGCGAATAGCAGCGCGCGGACCTGATGATCGCGTGTTGGTCTTTTCGAGCCACACCAAGGCGCGGCAGCTCACGGACGGCCTCTCTTCCCCCTTCATGTTGAAGAGGACCCGGACGCCTCGCAGAATCTTGGCGATACTGTGGCGTGCAAATGAAGTAGGAATTCCTTCCCCGACAAGGGATACCATGCGCGATGCTGTGTTTGGCACGCACGATAGCGCAGCGGACTATTTTCGCGTCATTTCGAACGGCTATTCTGGCTTCGAAGAGGTGGACACGGTTGGATGGTTTGATGCGGACTATCCGCCGGAACACTACTTTGGTGGGGATGACATCGGCGACACAGACGGAAATGGATTCATCCACGGGCATGTCGAGAAATGGACGGAGGCTATCCTTAAGGCAGACGCTACGATTAATTTCGCGTCCTACGATGTCAATCAAGATGGCGTACTTGACGGCAGCGAGCTCGGAATTGTCATTGCGATGCCAAGCAACAATCCTTATGGAACCAACAGGACACCCGCTGCAAGTGAGTACCCAACTTGGGAGCCCCTCATCGTCGATGGAGTTCGTATACCAATGATTGCCGAGGTATACGCAGGAGCGCCAGTAAACGCGCCGCTCTTTGCCCACGAGCTAGGACACCTGATCTATGATTTGCCCGACATGTACGAGGGAGGCGCTCAGGTGCCCGACGCAAACGGGGACCTCCAGGACGTCGCAATCCCGAGTTACACCTATCCCGGGTCTTACTCGCTGATGGATCAAACGTATTACTTTACGCACCTCGATGCCTTGAACAAGCTGAAGCTTGGCTGGCTGCGTCCAAGAGTAATTTTCCAAGCGGGACAGTACTCGCTCGCCAACATCGAGAGTAGCTCAGCAGCCTGGGCACTTCTTGACCCAACTCACGGCACCGACGAATATTTCCTGGTCGAAAATCGAAACCAGGCGACTGAATATGACCGGGACATTCCTAACGACGGGGGTCTTGCCGTATGGCACATAATGGAAAATGCGGCCGTCTACGGCAGTTTCGTCCCTCCGGGTCTAGTCGCATCTAACTGGAATCTCCTCGCCACTTGGGACTGGGGACGACGCGCCGTCCAAATGATCCGCCCCTCGCGAACTTTGCCCAGAAATGAATGGCAGGCGCTTTGGGACGGGGCCCAGGCAGGTGAGAACTTTGACCTGCTATCGTCCAACCCAGACAGCACGCGTGGTGAGCTTCGTTGGGCAAATGGCGTGCCGAGTAGATTCCAGATCACGGGCATATCCGGGGCTGCGGCGACAATGACCGCAACCGTTGGCATTCAACCCTAAGCATACGAAAATGTCGGATGCGTGCCTCGCCCTTGCTCAGGCGAGGCACGCATGGGAGCTCCACCGCTATTGAAGCTATGGGTCCGTCGCGGTCGAGCCGCCAGCGCCTAGATAGCCAGAATGGGCGAGAAAGTTTGGACCTGCGAGAGTGCGGCTATGGCGGATTGCAGAAGGCTTCGACCGCGGTCGCGACCTGCTGCATTCGGGCGATCTCCGCGCCAAATTCCTTGGTTGCGGCGGCTAGCTCCCGCGCTCGATCGTTGCCCGGGGCCAGGGTGGCAAGCGCCGAGGTGAAGGCTCTCGACGTCTGCACGAGATTCGAAATCTGGTGCTTCACTTCAGCGCCTTCCACGGCCACGGCAGCGAGCTCGTCCAACCAGGCATTCGACTTTGCGGTCCAAGTCGCAGCAGCCTCGGAGTCAACCGACGCATCCGGAAAGGATGGATGGCGCAGCAGAACCTCGGCTAGACCAGCGCACGTCACACTGCCCGATGAACAGTCTCGATTCAGATTGGCAACGGCGACCTCGGCCAGTGACTTCTGGATCCGGGCGACATTGCGAGCCTTCTCCGATCCTTTCATCCGATCCGCTGCACGAACCATCTTCGTGGCTGCATTGGCAAGGGATCCGGCTACCACGGAAGCATCGGAGGAAAGCTTCGCAAGCTCGGGTAACTTGTGGTTCGCTTGGGCGAGCGTCTCGCTGCTGCTCGCGGCGGACTTCGCATATGCATCGAGTGCAATCGCGACACTGGGTGCGCTGGCAGCGTCACTGCTCGTTATGCGCCGGGTGGCAGCCAGCTTCGTACCGAGCTGGCGCATGTCGGCTGTGAGCGACTGGCACTCGGATTCCCGACCCGTGCGCGTGCAACCACACGCCCCAATCATCAAGAATAGCAGTCTTATCCCTCCGAATTGGGTCGTCTTGGGCAGTTTCATCGCAGGCGGTATAACGGCAATCGCACGCGCAGATTAACCGCCCTGCGAAATGCGCCGCGCCCCGTCCATTCGCCCCTATCGACACTCTCCGCCAATGGAGCTAGCCTTCAACACTCGAGATGAGCAACAACGGCGACGTCGCCAACGTGAACCGGTCGATGCTCTGGGCTGCGTGTATTTGCCTCTTGGCGTGCGGTGGTCGCGCCAACTCTGATTCGAGCTCCGAGCTCGGCCCGGGTTCGCACTCGACCGAGGGCGGGGCTGCAGGCGCTGGGTCCACCGCAACCGGTACGGGCACGCTGCCGAGCGGTGGCCAGCTCGCACACACGGGGGGCACCTGGGGCGCCGTGGGCGGTACCCAGAGTGCAGGCGGCGTTGCATGGTCCGGGGGGCAATCGGCGGGCGGAACACGCTCGAACCCGTGCCAACTACCTGACGGCAGTTGCGCGCCCGGCTGCTACAATCTCGATCCGTGCTTCGCCGAAGGTTGTCCACCCAATTGCGTTCCGATTCAGGTCGTGGTTTGCGGCAATGCGAAGCTCGAAACCTCCGAAGTGTGCGACGATGGCAACAATGCGTCCGGTGATGGCTGCTCGGGCGATTGTACGCGGATAGAACCTGGCTTCGAATGCCTAGTTCCGGGTAGACGCTGTCGACGGCTCTGCGTCGGATCCCTCGACTCTTCCGACGCTGGTGCGCCCGAAGTAGTGTTCTGCGGCAACGGGTCCGTCGAATGCGGCGAAGACTGCGATGACGGGATCAACGACGGGAGATACGGCGGATGCATGCCAGATTGCGCATTCGCGCCCTACTGTGGTGATGGGATTGCGCAGTCGGAATTCGGCGAAACCTGCGATATCTACGTCAATGACGGAAGCTACGGCGGATGCAGCCCCGATTGCAGATTCAGGTCGTTCTGCGGCGACGGCGTGGTGCAGCCCGAGTGGGGCGAAGAGTGTGACGACGGGTTCAACGACGGCCGCCACAGTACGTGTAGCGTGGGGTGCCAGATCGAGCAGTTTTGCGGCGACCGGATTTTGCAGGCAGAATACGGCGAAGAGTGTGACGACGGGTTCAATCTTGGGGGCTACGGTGGATGCGAGCCTGGATGCAAACTGGGGCCTCGTTGTGGTGATGGCATCGTCCAATACCCCTACGAACAGTGCGACGATGGGCAGCAGCCAACAGGTACCTGCAATCCCGTGTGCCATCGCTACGAGATGTAGGAAGAATCCCCGCAATTGGAGGACAGATCCCGCGTGAGTCAGCGATCCCTGGCAGCTCAGCGATCGCCGTGGGTGAGCACCGAAGCTTGGCGTACGCGTTCTCGTTTGGATCACCGCAGAACAGCGAATCGGTGGCAGGTGCTACGGCACTCATCATCGCCCTAATGATCGATCCGGAAGCAGTCGCCGCCCATCGTGCGAAACAAGACGGCGGTGCGTTGCCAAAGGCCAGCGATTCTGCAGTACCGACCGCTCTCGCAGAAGTGCCACGGCCATCCGAGCGCGAGCCAGCCTCAGAAATGAGCCGCTTCTCCAAGTCACCCGAGCAATCGCTCGTGTCGCTGTATGCGGGGCCAGAGTTGGCCCTCGACATTGGCTCTTTGCCATCGGTTACGGCCGGTTTCGGTGGACATCTCGGGGTTTCGACTCGACATCTTTCGATTGAGGCCGGATTGTACTCTTGGGCGCCGGCGCAGGCAGGCGTGGCGGGCACCGCTGCGGGGGGAACATTTCACTATGTGACCGCGGGGCTAAGTGCCTGCTCCTACCTGGGCGAAGTGAGGTTTCGCTATGGCTTGTGCGTCGATAGCGAATACGATCGCATGAGCGCCAGTGGCTATGGCGCCAACGTCAACTACTCGGGCAGCTTTCACTGGCTGGCTCTCGGCGGGTCAGCGCTCGCGAGGTGGAGTCTTGGTAAAAGGTTCGCTATCCCGATCCGTGCTGGGGCCGTCGTGCCCCTGGCGTATCCGGTATTTCGGCTCAATGGCACACCCGAGGAGGTTCACCGACCAAGCCGCATAAGCGCCAGATTCGCAGTGGGTATCGACATAATATTCTGATGCCAACTTTGGGTACCGCTGGCCACTAAGCAAAGGGAATGGACCGCTCGATGGCAGCAGCAGTAACCGACTCCGAAGCCGAAGGCGCGCAACAGCCGCCGCTCGCGCTCACTGTCGAAGCCATCTATGAGGCCCATTTCGACTTCGTGTGGCGCAGCCTGCGCCGAATGGGCGTACCGCAGCATCGCATGGATCATGCCGCGCAAGACGTGTTCGTCGTCGTGCACCGGCGGTTGGGTGAATTCGCGCAACGCTCATCGGTGAAGACTTGGCTGTTCGGCATCGTGCTGCGGGTGGCGCACGATCATCGGCGAACACAGAAGCGAAAGGAACAGCCGATCACGAACCGAGATCCGGATGGGCTTGCCGACGTGACACTGGACGATCCGCTGCGGCGCGCCGAAATTGCCGACTCAGTTCGACTATTTCGACAACTCGTTGAGGCGATGACCAGGGATAAGCGCGAAATATTCGTGTTATCGGAACTTGAAGGCATGACGGCGCCTGAAGTGAGTGAAGCGCTCGGCATTGCCGTGTCTACCGTGCAGTCACGGCTGCGCGCCGCGCGCAGTGAATTCGAATCGGCGCTTTCGCGTTTGCGCGCTCAGCAGGGCGGAGGTTCATGATGGCCATGAGTGATGAAAGTCGGCGTGTTATCGACGCCGTTCGGCAAGCGTACGGCCCGAGTGAGTCGGATCGCGCGCGGGTTCGACAGCGAGTGGTGGGGCAGCTCACCGGTGCAAGGGCTGTAACCGCTGCAACTCATGCAAGCGCTGCGTGGCTCGCGTCAACGAGCGTGAAAATCGTTGCGTTTGGCATGGTCATATGTGTTGTGGGAGCAGTTGTGTTCGCGCGCTATGCAAAACAAAAGACAACGGTTCATGCAGGCTTAGGCAGCGGTGTATCGCTGCAATTGTCAGCGGCGCCGGCGCGCGTTGCGGAACTCGCGGCGTCAGCAGAACCGCCTGTGCTCGCTAGCGCCGCCGCAGTGGCGAGCGACGACTCGCCAGCGCCAGGCGTGTCCGCGCACCACGCTTTGAAACCCACCAACCCAAACGGGACGACGCCCGACGTTCAAGGCGAGATAGCGCTTCTCAGCAAGGCGCAGCGCGCGCTTTCGAGTGGGAAGCCTGGGCACGCTTTGCAATTGCTGGACGAATACGCGCGAGTGTACCCGAAGGGAACGCTGCGTCAGGAACATGATGCGGCGCGTATCATCGCGCTCTGCAAATTGGGAGAGGTGAGTAAGGCGCGTGCGCTCGCGAATGCATTCATGCGAGCGGCGCCGCAGTCGCCGCTCGCAGAGCGCGTGCGTGCTAGTTGCGGCAATTCTCTAAACACGGAAGGAGCCTTGTGATGAACGCGTTAGGGGTTAACTCGTGGCTCGTGCAGAGCGCGCTCGGTCTGTCTCGTTGCTCGCTGATTGGCTTTGGCCTGTGCGCGGCGGCTGTGGTTGCCGCGTGCAGTGGCACGAACGTGCCCATCGGCGATCTTTATCCGAAGGGCTCGGGCGGCGCAGGCGGAGCCTTGAATTCCGGTGGCACGCCGAGCGGCGGTACTTCTGCTTCTGGGGTTTCTGGCGGCGCGCGCACGACGGGTGGCGTTTCTGGCACGGGTGGCTCGGTGGACTGCAATTGCCTGCGCGGTGCCTACGGCCCCGTCTGCGGCAGTGATGGCCTCACCCACGACGCCACCTGCGGCGATATTTGCGTGCCAGTGCCGATTAGTTGCCGCGGGGAGTGTCCGTGTCCAACGGGTGCGGGTGGCGCGAGCGCGGGCATTGGTGGTGCGGGCACGAGTGGTGGCGCGGGCACTGGTGGCGCTGGAGGCTCAGGGTCGAGCAGTCTCGCCACCGGCGGAACCGGCGCTCTCACCGATTGCGTCGGGTTGATCTGTGGATCGGATCAACAGAGCGTGAAAGTGTTGACCCCGGCACTCGGTACTACGAAGTGTGCGTGCGTGCCCATGCCGAGCGCGGGCCGCTGCACGGATTGCACCTGCGGAGCTTCGGTCTGTGTCCCGTACTATGCCCAGTGCACGGGCTTCGCCCTCGAGGGAGGCCTGCTCTGCACTCAGAACGGCTGACGAGATGCTGAGAAAATGTTCTGTCGCGCGGCGTTGAGGACCCAGCCCCGAGATTGTATCGCCACTCCCGTCGAATGGAATAGCCTTGGCCTTGATGACCACGGATTGTTCGAATACCCTATGAATATGGCTGGTCTTTTGAACGAAGGGGCAACGGTTGTCATCAACCACCGAGTGCGAGAAGGGCAACTCAGCCCTGCTCGCGGGTGGCGCTCACGGTCACTTGCGGGCTGCAGTAGCCGCGCGTTCTGTGGGGGCCATGCCATTCCAAATCAGTGTTGCTAGCACTTCCATATCTGCGCCCCTCTGCGCCGCGCTGCGAGAGTGCCCCGTGACTGCAGAATCGTGCGCTAGACTGACCAGAAGCCGAGCCGCCGTTTCGGCGGTGGATTTGCGCAAGCGTTTTTTTGACTCGAACCACGCGAGCCGCCGCGCAAGACCTTCTTGCAGCCGTGTTGCGGATGCAATGGCCCGCGCGAGCGTCGCGGGCTCGAAGGAGGGATGGGTCATCACGTGAAGAGCAAGTGGGATGACTTCGGCAAAGTGAGCGGATAGACGCAGCAAGACCCCTCTCACGAATGCCAACGCTTCGCCCTGGGGTGGTTCGGGGCCGAGCAATTTCTCCACATCGGGAGCGCTCGGAGACATGGACGTGAAGAACAGCTCGTTCTTGCTCCCAAAGCGCTGATAGAGAACTCCCTCAGATATTCCCGCCGCCACGGCGATCTCGCGTGTGGTGGCAACGTGCCCCTTCGTGCGAAAAATCTCACGCGCTACCGCGAGGATTTCGTCGTCCGTAATTGTCTTGGGCCTCGTCATACTCACCCCCACGGTACCGCAATGCGCGAAACCGGCATCCTCTCCGAGAAATGAATCGCCATCCTTGACATAAGTGAGCGCGCGCTTATATATACGCTATCCGTCGGCGGCTGCACCAAACCGGTGGATGAAGGTGAACAGCCATGATTTCTCGAAGATTCTACGGTTTGCAGCTTGTGGTGACCTCACTCTCAGTCCTGGTGGCTGGGGGAGCCGCCGCTGACTCGCCGCCTGCTGCCGCCGAACCGGCAAGACCGCCTGAAGTGGACCTACTGGTTCGTGCGGTCGGGTTCACGCATCACCGGGGGCATGCGATCGCCAAGTTGTTCCGCCTCGGCCAAAGCGTCACCGGGCCCGCCTTTGCCACGCTAAGGACGGACATTCGTAGCTCAAGAGCCCTTTTCGAATTTCGCTCGCTGCGTCCCGGGGCCTACGCGCTCGTGGTCTTTCACGACGAGAACGACAACCGGACCATCGATCACGGCATGTTCGGGCACGGCATCTATGGCCCCATCGAGCCCATCGCGTTTTCGAATGGGTATCGTCTCAGTCTCTTGTCGCTCCCCAGTTTCGACAAATTGAAATTCAATCTTACGCCCGAGCACAATCGCCTCGAGGTTACGGTGCAATGAAACCCCGTCCGCCACCGCCACGCCGAGGTCCACCATGCGTCTAATTCGCCTGGCGCTCCAGATGCTCGTGGACGTGCCGTTCAAGAGCTTTGGCACGCTTCTAGGAGTTATCGTTTCGTCCTTCTTGATGCTGCAAGAACTCTCGACGCTCGAGGGGCTGCTCCAGCGGGTTTCCGCTGCCCCAGATACCGCGAACGTGGACGTGTGGATTGGGTCGGCCGCAACCGAAAGCATCGGTGCCACTGATTCCGTTCCCGCGAGCCGCGTGGGTGCCGCTGCCGGCACGCCCGGTGTCGCCTGGGCGGCGCCCATCGTGCTTGGTTCCGGGCGAGTGACGCGACCCGACGGGGTCCGTGAATGCGTGTCCGTCCTTGGAGTTCAGGCGCCCCGCTATGCGGGACTGCCAGGAAAACTGGCACAGGGAACCACTCGCGACGCTCTGCGCGGAAGCGCAAGAATTTTCCTCAACGACAACGACCGTCCGTCGTTTGGCCACGCACGGGTGGGTGACAGAATCGAAATCAACGGCCGCGCGGGCGTGGTCTCGGGCTTTTTCGAGGGAATGGACCCGCACGCGCCTTGCTTTTACATCTACACGAACATCGATGATGCGCGCTCCATGACCGGCTTCTCCGAGGATCGCGTTACGTTCGTGGCGCTCGGTCTCGAGCCTGGGGTAAAGTTCGAAGAAGTTAAGCGTCGTCTGTTGACGCGCATCCCGGACGTAACGGTCTTTTCTCGAAAGGAGCTCCACGACGCCGAGGTTCGATACTTTCTCGTGCGAACGCCAGCCGGCGTGTTCTTCGGCGTTGGGGTCGCCGTGGCTGCGCTCGTCGGTGGATTGTTCGTCGCGGTCACCCTTTACTCAATGGTTCTCGACCGCATCCGCGACTACGGCATGCTCAAGGCCGTCGGCGCGGTCAGTGGTGATCTCATTCGCCTATTGCTGATCCAGGCGTGGTCGTTCGCGATTGTAGGCTATTTCATCGGAGTCACGGGCTTCGTCATCATGCGCCATCTCATCGCATCTCTCCGAATGATCATAACGCCCCAAATTCTCGCGAGTGTCGCGCTGGTTTCCCTGGTCACCTGCACGCTCGCATCATTGGTCGCGGTCCGTCGTGTGCTCACGCTCGACCCCGCACAGGTATTTCGAGGCTAATATGACTCCGCATGTGCTCGAAGCCATCAACGTTGGCAAGGTTTACGGCGACGGCCAACTGCAAGTGCGCGCCCTCTACCCTACAAGTATCGAGATTCGTCGGCAAGAAGTACTTGTCATTATGGGCCCTTCGGGAAGTGGCAAATCGACGCTTCTTTCGATTCTCGGGTTAGTGTTGGCACCCACAGAAGGAGAGGTGCGCTTCGACGGGCGCCCCGTTACGAATGCGAAAGCCGATGTGCTCGCGCAATTGCGTCGTGACAAGGTCGGTTTTGTCTTTCAGCAATTCAACCTGTTGTCGGGGCTGTCCGCGCTTGACAATGTCGCAGTCCCACTGCTGCTGCGGGGTACGGGTGCCCGAGAACGTTCGGAGCGTGCCCGTCGCGTTCTCGATCTTGTCTCGATGTCGGACAAGGTGAATGTCAAAGCGCGCAAGTTATCCGTCGGTCAACAGCAGCGCGTCGCCATCGCCCGCGCGTTAGTGGCCGATGCTGGCGTTCTCTTGTGTGACGAGCCTACTGCCTCGCTCGATGGAATGAGCGGGCGACTCGTTCTCGATACCCTTCAAACCCTTGCCCGATTAGAGAATCGTGCCGTCGTCATCGTCACTCACGACGATCGAGTACTGCGCATCGCCGACCGGCTCATTGTCGTCGAGGACGGGCGCGTTCGTGAACAATCCAATGTACAAAGAATCAACACGGGAGCCATTCAATGAAGCGCCGCGCAAAGCCGCATCTCGCAGTTCTGGTCCTCGCCACGGTTCTCTTCATGCCCAGTTGCAGCTCGATTCGCAACCTTCATGGAAGGCCAGAGTTGCAGCGCCAGGAGGCACCGTCAAAGTCCTCCAATGGAGCGATGCCGTCTGATTTGCAGGAGCCCAGTCGCGTCGTTGCGCCCGGTGTTATCGAACCTTGGCGGGGGCAAATCGATCTGTCTTCGCACGAACCCGGTTGGATTGCGCAAGTGCTCGTCACCGAGGGGCAAGCGGTCGAGGCTGGTCAATTATTGACGGTACTCGACGATCAATCGCAGCGCGCCGCTGTCGAGATTGCCCGGGCGGATCTGGCGGAGGCCGAGGCCACACTGGCGAAGACATTACGTGGCGCCACGGCTGAGGAACTTCGGCAGGCGCGAGCCGAGGCTGAAGCCACCCAAGCCAAAGCCGCGTTGGCGCAGCGCGACGCCGACAGAATTGTGCAACTCGGGGGTGAATTGGCGATCTCTCCGGCGGAGGTCGATCGGGCTTGCTCTCAAGCAAAGGCAGAAGGGGCGTTCGCTCTGCGAAGCGCCGCGCGGGTTGCGGAAGTGAGTCGTGGCGCCCGCTCCGAAGATCGATCCATCGCCCGTGAGCGCGTTGCCGCCGCGCGGGCTCGACTCGAACTTGCGCGTTCGAACTTGGAGCGACGGCACGTGGTAGCGCCCGCCAGGGCCACCGTGCTGCAAAGTCGATTCCACGCGGGTGAATACTTTAATTTGGGCGCGGCCCCACTCTTCATTCTGGGTGACGTATCGAAGCTTCAAGTGCGCATGGAAGTGGACGAAATCGACGCTTTTCGCGTCAAACTGGGCCAACCCTGCTCATTGTTCGGCGACGACGATGCGCGGCTCGGTAAAGGCGAGGTGTTTCGCTTGGCGCCCAAAATTGGACGTCGCGGGCTGGCCATTGAATCACCAACGGCACGCGTGGACGTTCGCGTGCGCGAAGTCTACGTCGAAGTTGCCGCTGCGGACGGTCTGGTTCCCGGTCGACGCGTTTGGGGCCACGTGGCGCTTGACCGATGAGCGGTGGAACCAATGCCGTCAAACTCAGTACCTCGCTCGCAAACACTGGTGCACCCGTGAACGATTAAGCTGACCGACAACCCGCGCGGGATGGTGGACGACACTCCGGCGAATGGCGCACGTTGGGCGCGCCACGCCGACTTGAGTGCCCGTGGGCTGCGGTGTTGTGAAACGACTACTCGGCGGCTTGGTCCGCAACCCACCGAGGCGCGGAAAGCCTGAACCGTGGCACGAGCATTGGTACGTGGCGCTGATACTCTCGATAGCTTGCGCCGAACTCGCGGCTAAGGTCGCGTTCCTCGAGATAGGTTCCGACGACGATCCAGGCAGTCCAGAGGATGTTGAAGAGCAAGCGATCGGTCGTCACGTTTGGCTCGGTCCAAATCATCACGATGCTGGCGGAGTAGAGCGGGTGACGAACCCATCGGTAGGGACCACGAACGAGGAAAGGCGAAGGGGTAAACGGCCGATTTTGCAGATGTGCCTGGATCGGACGAACCCCGAGCGGATCGAACGTCAGCAGCGAGGTCGCGCTTACAACGAAGAGTCCGAAGGCCAGTGCGGAGCCGATCTGCGCGACCAAGCGTCCCGGTCCTTGAAGAACCACGATGCCGGTACCGGACGTCTGCCACGCCGCAACGACCAACAACAGCGCTATGCCTGAGGCGATGCTGTAGACTGCCCCGTGGTAACGTGGCGCGAGCCATCGTGACAGCCGGGCGCGAAAACCTAGGCGGTTCATCCCGCTGTGTTGTAGGAAGAATACCAGCGACAGCACCGTGTCCCCGAGCAAGACCCACGGTTCCGACCAATGTGTATGCAGGAGCGAAAGTGCCCCCAAGGGTCGGGCTACGAAGAATACGATTGCACCCAAGCCGCAGACAACGGCCAAAGCGATTGCAGAGATATCTACGACCTTCGTCGAACTAGACGTCATGGTTTCCTCCTGCCGAGACACATTGTTCGGCTTGTTTCCAATGACGTCTAGCTCGGAGGAAAGGATACATCGCAAGGAGAGAAACTGTGAGCGGCGTTGGTCAGGTGCTTTGTATCAGTGGTGTGACTACGGCTAGCCCGACTTGGGCTCGCAGACGAAAACGCCACGACAGTCGCATGACACCGTGCAGCCACCTTGCAGCGCAGCCTTCAGAGTTGCGCGAGCGCGATGTAGGCGCATCTTCGCTGCTGCCAACGTTAGCCCCAAGGTTTCGGCGATCTCTACCGCGGTGAGGCCTTCGAGGTCATGCAACAGGATCACGGTGCGAAAGTCTTCGGGCAAGTCCAGGATGTATTGCTGGACGCAGACGCTCATCTCGCGTTGTTCGACCAAGTACTGCAGCGACGGCGCTAGCTCGCCAGCTGGTTCGGCAGCATTGGCTTGTGCGTCATCGTCGACGACGTGCGGCTGTCGCCCGCGTTTGCGCAAGTGATCGACGCTTACACGGGTGGCAACGCGAAAGAGCCAGGTCGATAGCGCTGCCTCGATGCGCAGCTGCTCGAGGCTCTGGTGAGCTCGAACCAAGACCTCTTGAAGCACGTCCTCGGCTTCGACCGGGTCCTTTACGATGCTCCGAATATGCCCGAGGAGCGCATTGCGGTGTTGCTTGAAGTCGAGAGGGGCGGAGGCGTTCACGGGCCCCTAGTATCGCACGAACTGTGGTTTACGTGCAGCTACAGCCGCCAGCCACGGGCACCGGACCTGCATTTGACGTGGGATCGGCGCTGCACTCGGGTTCGGCTGCTTCGGCCAAGGAAAAGCCGAGGCAAGCTGCCGACATTTCTACCTTCTGGGCCGCGGTCTTGGCCACCGCGCGCCCGATCGTGAAAGCCTCGGTGATTTGCGCATTGGACCATTCCTGCGCTTCGGACTGCTCGATTTCCCTGTGCAGCGTTGCGGTGGAGTTGGTCGCATAGGATGCGCCAGCCACGATCAAAGCCGCGAGTTTTTCTTTTTTGGCTCGAAAGGCTGCGTCCAGGATCGGCGGCTCGCCCTGTTCGGCCTCGCCCCAGCGCGCCATGGCCTCGGTTGCGTTCGCTCGCGCCAGCAGACCCGATTCGATGGCAATGCGGATCCCTCGCTCGCAGGCACCGGCCTTGCGCGCAGCTTGGATGAGTATTCGCGTGCAGGGTTGACATCCTGCTGCAATTGCTGCACCGATGCCGATGAGAGCGCGTTCCTTGGTCGATAGCGAAATGCTGGGCATGGTCACTTCCTCTTGGCTACTGGCCGCATGGTGCCGGCTCACCCGACTGACGACGGCGAGACGCAAAAGGATACAAAGGCCCCGAGACCGGGCTATTGGTCCGCCAAGTCTGGCGCCGGCATTGTAGGAAAACAGCTGGCATTAGTGGCGTTGGCACGTCTCGAGCGCTTTCGAAAGTTGTTGTCCCGCCGTATGGTCGTAACCGTGCTCGATGTCGTGCCACGTCGGCAATCCAATTGAGCGAGCGTCACATGCCACGACTCATCGCGTCTGAAACGCCACGGCCCGTATGCAGAACCAGTGGCTCGCCTTATTCCTGCACGATCGACTGAACAACTACCAGTTGTTGCCCCAATACCCGTCCAGTGGCGGTGCGGTGGACCGATCTTGTGTCAAGGGGCATGGATGTTATGTCACCTGAAGAGATCGCTGCGCTCTCTCGACATTGACGCTCACAATACCGAGCGGCAGCTTCGAGTTGCTATAGACCGGGATCCCTTGTCACTGCTGTGTCGTCTTGCGGCCTCGGTGCCGCCCCGAATATCCACCTGCATTGCGCGCTCCCACGAGCCTCGGCATCAACCCGGAGTGGTCGTCGGCCATTGGTTCGATGGCTGTTTCATCAATCGAGTCGTTTTTCGAACGCGACAAATACGGTGACACCCATCTAACGGCTATGCGGTTGCAACCGATGGAGTACCGAATGATGAACAACAAGCAATTGGCAAAGATTAAGATGCGTGCTGCGTCGTGTATCGGCCTGATGTTTGGGCTTTCCGTGTTAGGGCTCACGTCGGCGGCTTCCGCCGCAAGTGGCGTTACCTACCGGGCAATCGAGACTACGATCTGCGACTCGAGAAGCTCGCCCGCGTGCACAACCAACGGCCTGTGTCTAGGCTTCTGCTTCTACACTGTCGCAGACAAGCAACTAGGTGGGGTCGGCTTGCCCACTTCAATCGTGCGGTGGAACGGGGGGCAATCGAGCCCGCTACCCCAGCCTGGAGCGGATTGGGTGATGTATTACTACAGGGGAAACTACAACCTCGCCACCAACGATCCATCACAGTGGCCACCGTCGTTCAACGGGCCTTGGAACTACGTGCAGAATACGTCGACGGGGACATGGGCGCAAACTCAATGGCTGCCAGGTGTGAACGGCATGCTCTCCTTCTCTTGCCACCAGACCAGTCTGTGGGAGTGGCAATGCATTACAGGGACCGGAGGACCTGGATTTTCATGGACGCAGACCGTGAACTACTTAGAGGTCGGTTGATCCTGTGCCGGGCTCCACATCAGCCAGCGTGCGATGTGGGCTCGGAGGATCGGCTGGCACCTTCAAATCACTCGGCGACGAGATAGCTTGGCACTGGCAAGAGATCCTCGTAGGTGGCTTCGCGGCGCGCGGGCTCGACCATCGTTGCGTATTCCGAAGGATCCGATCGCTCATTCCGGCGATCGAATCAACCCGGAAAACGCACCATCGTTTCCGTTTGTAGCCGGGAGTTTGGGCCTTGGCTATTCGAATCTCTCGCTGAGCGAGAGCGTGCTGTGCCCGAGTCCTTTGGTTATGGTTGGTCCGGCGTGATTGCGGCAGTTGGCGCCTCACGCGAAATGTGCCGGCGCCATCAGCATAACCCGATGACCTCCACCGGAGTCGAGTGCCCGGTATGCGAGCCATCGCCAAGTTGGCAGTACTCGCTGTTGCCCCAGCACCAAACTGAGTCGTCGATCAGCAGTGCGCAGGAGCACGAGGAGTGGCCCAACAAGACCCGATAATGGGCCCACGGCGTCGTGGCAACGACGGTCCATACGAAGCGCGCGAGCAACATGCAACAGAACAGCCGCTGCTGAAGAGTCATCAAGCTGGCCAGTTGCGTTGGAGGCTTTCGTTTCGACGCGCTCATCGTGCCAAAGGGGTCGTGTTGACACCCCGCCCTCCGACGCCCCGGACCACGAATAAGGCGAAAGCGAGGAAATCAGGGCAAACTCATACGGCGTCAGATCTGACGAATCTTGCGACGGCATTTCGGTACTCAACAAGTAGGCACCATGCCGCCCCATCAATGTCGGCTAGGACGGAGAGAGCCTTGGCACCAAAGAGAAAATCGTAGCAAAGAAGACCAGCAGCGACACCGCGAAGTATGCAACTACAATGCCAAGTCTGCGACGAACCGCCGCATGTCCTTTGGACCGCAATCTCCGCGCCGAGTTCGCTCCAGCGCAGGATTGGTGGACGCAGAACCACATGGCAACGAGAGTGGTCACACCAGCGACAATTGAGATCGCCTTGAGGTTATCGAACAGCCATTCGCTCCCTAGCAACCAGCTGCCTAGCACAAGCAACGTGGCGATGTTGAACGTCAGTGGCACCGTGAGCGCGAGTATTGTGTTGACCCCAGGGCTAGCCAGCGAGCCCCAAACTTTCCGCTGACGCAGGTACATGCCGGCATACAATTCGACTATTGGGTTCTTCACGTGCTGTCCTTCACCACTACCGTGGTTCTGAAATTGCGGGAGAGCCAAGCCCGACTTTGAATTTCTATCTCCTGAACAGCACCATGAGAGCGAAACTCGCGAACGGAACAACTACCGATGCAATCACAAACAGGAGAAGCAAGCGCTCACCACGCTTTACTGCGACCAGACCTTGCCGATTGATCTCCTCCGCAAGCCGCATCCCAACGCCCGTCCTGTAGATCCCCCACCAGCAGACCGCAAACGTGACCAACGCAGACGCGATGCCCGCAACCTTCAGGTTCTCCCTCAGCCAAGTACAGTCTCTGCAACTCAGAAAGACCCACCCAATGACCGTATCGACGTTGAGCATCATGAGCCCGGCTACCGATATGAGCGAATCAAAACGGTCGTTGTAGCCCTTGCCCCATAGCCTCCGGTCTCGCAAACAATTCCACGCGTACAGGTAGGTATAGAGCTTCAACATACGCAATTCCTCGTAAGCATGAGCGCCATTACTACCATGGCGGATGGCGGAGCGTACGGTTCATCAACTATCGACCGTGCAGGGTATAGCGTTGCTTCTGTGACACTGCGCTTCTCACCGAACGGCACCGTCACAACTACGGTCAGGATGAATACGATTACCGAAACCACCAAATATCCAACGAGCAACCGATCCGCCCGCCTGACTGCCACTGAACCCATCGCGCGAATTCTCCGTGCATATCTCACTCCTGCTCCTGTTCGATGGACGCAGAGCCATACGGTGATGACGGGAATTGCACCCGAGGCAACAAGTACGAGTTCAAGATGATCCATTGCTCAGTTGCCTCCACAAAGCCTACTTGCTAGGAGAAATCCGGAGGCGGTATTCAGAAGCAGGGGCGCCGGTGTTGAAAACAAGGCATCGAGCTTCACTCGTCGCCCCCAGTTTCTCCGATGACGCAAGTACATGGCGGCATAGATGAGCACGATCGGGTTCTGCATATTGGCAGTCCTTGGTATAGCGCAGATCTAGTCTACGGCGATGCACCACGGGCTTGTTCGGTGTCCGACAATGCGCCCGCCAGATTGCACCCGAGATCGACCGCAAAGTAAGTGAGGCTTATTGCAATTCCCCACGATCCGCCGGCTACGCCGAGTATGTTCATGCCTATGTCGAGCGTGGCTGGCCATACCCCATCCGTGTGAGCCGAGAACCGAGTCGGGTCATAGCAGTCGGCGTTCCGCATGTGTCCTACCAGTGTTCGAGCACTCGACTGCGCCTGCGGATACTCGCCCAAGATAACTGATGGCCCGATGGCAATGATATCGCACATGGAGCTTTTCGACCCCAATTGGTGTCGCACGAGTCCATCGGATTCCAATCGACCCCGTTCGAGAGAACGATACTCTACCCTCGCGGCGAATACCCTATGAACAGCCGGCACCAAGGGTTCGCTTGGATGTTGAGCTGGAAGAATCGCCCTCGGTGACAAGCGTCACTTCAATCGACTGGGAGACGGATGCGCCGCAATCGTCTTTCTCGTCGGCGACGTGAACTTCTACGCTCTTGAAGCCCGGGGCAGTCACGGTATAGTCGCCAGCTGAATCGAGTCGGAATGTGCACGTCTCTTCCGTTGCGCAAGGGGACCAAGCGCGCGTGCTTGCGAGCGTAACTTGGTCATTCGGTGACATTTTGGCACCATTCACGTCGTACACGATAAGCGCGAGCACTTGAGCACATTTCGACCGGTCACAATTGCCGCACCCGGTTGTCAGAAGAAGCGCAGAGACAATCCAGAGTACCCACATGTTGGCGTTGCTCACTTCTGCATCCTCCAATACGGCAACCGAGTTCTTCGAGTATGGCAATCGCGTGCCAAGTGTCAAGTGTTCAGTAATTTGCAGAACGGGAACCGCGGACTTGAGTTTGCAAGAGTTCACACTCGTCTGTCTTGCGGCCATTGCGCGAATTGCACATGTTCGCGCCAGCGTTTCGTTCTGCTCCGCGCGGCTCAATATCTGTGACCACAACCCGCACCACGAACCGCGTGTGGCGAGTAGCGTTGTCGAATTGCTGGCGCAAGTGCATTATCACTTGGGCGCTGTAACGAAGATCCGTTGAGTCTTTGGGTTGGTGTGATGTGCAACGATTGCAGTGAATGCCGATAGCGGCTGAAGTGGACCCATCAAAGGATCCGTCAACTGGGCGGCGAGGTGAACGGAACACTTCGGAGCATGGATGTCATGTCACCTGAACGTCTCCAAATAACCTCAAAGACTTTGGATGTCTTGGCCGCCCAACGGTTGGGTGGAGTGCAGACCTTCTACTACACAGATGCAGCGTGAATTCGGCTCGCTCAATATTGGCACCAATCGCCCAAGTGGTGAAGTATGCGTCTCCCACTGGTCGCCGGAAACCGCCACTATTGTCAAGGGGGCTCCGGACGTCGGGGCGTTGGCCCGGCAGCCCCGCTATCCAGAAAGCCAGGAGGCAGCAGGTCCTTCCCTGGTGGCGCTCCAGTCACGGCTCCGCGTGCGCAAGATTAGGGATAGGACGGTCAGCATGACCTCGGAAGCACGATTCATCCCCTCTCGTTCGCATGAGGCTGACGAAAAGATCAGACGTAAGCAAAATTCTGTTGTTGTTCATGCAACCAAAACCCACGGTGTGAGGTCAAGAACCGTGCTAGGCCGTCAACCCTACTTCCGCGGAGGACCGATGCAACTAGTTCATGTCTACGTAAATTTTCCGGGCACTACTCGTGAGGCGATTCAGTTCTACGCGACCGTCTTCGGAACCAAGATCGCAATGATCCAAACGTTTGGCGAGGCGTCATTCATGCCGAACGTACCCGAAGCCGCGAAGCCCAAAATCATGCACGCGCAACTGCCCATCACGGAGTCTGTGCACCTCATGGCAAGTGACGTCGTCGAGGGGTTTGGTCCTAAAGTGACGTTTGGTAACAACTTTCACATCTCGATTGTCGCCAATGACAAGGCTGAGGCCGATCGCGTATTTGCTGCACTGAGCGCAGGCGGCGGCGTATCTATGCCCTTAGCCAATGCTCCCTGGGGCCCGTACTTCGGCATGTGTGCCGATCGGTTTGGGCTCCAGTGGATGGTGAGCCTCGCACATCCCGCGTGAGTGCGGTCTTCATCAGTGCAACCGCCTGCGCGATCGGCTGCTCCGCAGAGCGAGCGATTCGGGGCTTCTTGGCTGGTGGAGGCAGCTGCGCCAAGACCACGCGTTGCTGTTGCACGTCCTTCGGGATCGATGACGACGGGGCCGGGACGTCTCGCAGTGGCCAGTGCAAACGCCTGCACCAGGGGGATACTCTGTGGGTGTGGGGAGCACCGCGCCGACCAGAAATACGAAAACCCCGGCCGAAGCAGTCAAGGGAGAAAGTGCAAACGGCGCACCTCCGCTCTCGAGAGAAACTCCCTCTGGATTGGAGCCGAGACGAGGGGACTTGCCTTCCGCAGGGTGCACCCCTTGCCTTATTCGCTGGCGGACTTAATCTGGACAGCGACGCAAGCACTCAGCCGGACCCCCGAAATGATCTCGGGAAAGAAAGCTCGTGCGAAGGGCTTGCATCTGGAGTTGAAGATGAACCGGCCCAACGACATCTCGAATGCAGTCCCGTTAGGCGAGGCCGATCCGAAAGGAACCGGACCGGAAGCGCTGGAAGCCAGGCTCGCACATGCGGCGGAAATGGCTGTCCAAGATGGCGTCAGTGTGGAGGTGTTCTCACAACTGGCATTCGACGCCTATGCGATGAAGAATCCCGAATTCCGCGAGCAGCTCGAAATGGCACAACTTAGAAATCATTTCGAGGTATTGCGCGCGCACGGCCGGATGGGAATTGCATGACCCAAAGTGTGTGATGCGCAACGAACCGACGGGCACGCTACCTCGAACGAGCTGCTTTCGGCTGCGCACGCAAGGGCGACTTCCATAGATAGAGCAGGTGGGTCTTCTGGGATCCCCCTTCATCCGTGCCGGGAGGTCCGTCGAGCGGACCCAAAAACCGTACAGTCTTGTTGGGCTTGACGCCTGGTAGTGGATACTCGTGCGCGATAATGCGCGCTCCGGGACGCATCTTCTCGAGTTGGGGCCTGAGCCGCTCGAGCGTTCTGTCGAGCAAGTACACGAAGACGACGTCGGCCTTCGAGAGATCTAATGAAAACATGTCCCCGAGTTTGATCTGGACGAGGTGTTCGACGCCATGACGACGCACATTCTCGCGTGCTAGGTTTACGATGCGCACATCGATGTCGACGCCAAACCCCGTCGCCCCGTAGCGCTGAGCTGCAGTGACGAGGCTGCGTGCGTCACCACACCCCAAATCGTAGACGACGTCGGTGGATTTGACTTCAGCGAGTTCCAAGATCTTCTCGACGACCGGCTGCGGCGTTGGCCAATAGGGCACGTCGAAAGCAGGTTTTCTGTCGGCACTCGCGCTTGCAACGCTCGGCGTGGCAGCCGCGCTCACGGGTGCGGCTCTCAGCGTGGCGTCTGCCTTCGCAGGTGCGGCATCGGACGCAGGCAATGGTTTCGCACCCGCGCATGCGGCGACTACTGCGACGGCCGGAACTATCCAGCAACACGTAGCTCCACGCGAAGCAAGGCGGTTTTTGTTCATCGTTCGTCTGCCGGATCAGCGATAGTGTCTCGTCGCTGGGGACGGTACACCATTTCCCGATGCACGTCGCTATCGCATCGGACCAGAACAACGCCGCTGCTGAGCCTTTGCCTCCGTATAGAACGCGCAGCCGTCGACCACCAACCAGTACGGAGCTAGCACGGGCGATTTCTGACTGAGCTGCTGGGTTTCTTGCTCTTGGTTTGGGGTCGGCGCGCAAACGACCTCGCGCGGTCGTCGTTTAGCGATACGGAATCGTCCTGACACAAATGGCGAAGTGGCGTCGCGAATGTGGGAGGGAAGAAGTCTATCAGATCGCCTTGCCATGAATCGGACTCCTGGAACCTACGAGCGACTGGCGAGACTACGCCGGAATGTCGAGCCATGACCAGAGTGATGGCCTGGATGACTCCAGTCACCTGGCTGGTGAGATTCCAGCTCGACCAAAGCCGAGCCGGCAGGTTGGAAACGAGCCTTGCGACGCCGGAGGTAACGACGACGGCGATGCGTAGACGGTGAGGCGTGTGAGCCGCGGTAATTCAGCTCCGTAAAGGACGTTCCGGAAGCCCACGGATTCAGGTGTCCCGAAGGCAGCACGGCGAAGCCCGAGGAAGGGCTAGGGCGAGCCGACCGGTGGAGTCCTAGCCCGTGGCGCGTACGGAAAGGGTGACCCAGTAACGCGGCACGACGGCCTGCAGCTGCTCGCCTTCGAGGTGGCTGAACTACTGCGACCATGTCCCGGCGCCCACATCGAGTTGCCACGTGGTCCGGTAAATGGGCAATGAAATTTGAGTGCCCGTGAAGACGAACGGTTGGAATACGTATCCAGCCTGATAATTGTATTTGCCCGGTCCGGTCGTATCCGTGTTTCCGTACCAATGATCACCCAAGAACACGTAGACTGTCCCATTGCAGCCGGTAACGGGCGTAACCCATGTCGACTGAGATAGCCAGGTCCGTTCATTCGAAATCATTTCGGGTGGATTCGGAGAGCCTGGCGGGGTTACTTTGCTCGTGTCAGCAACAGGCGCAAAGAAGCCGCGAAATGTCCACGGCCCCGTCATTGCGGGTGCGGTCGAGTAAAAATTGTTGTTGGCGCGCCAACCCGTCTTGTAAGACATCAGCCAGTAATACGTGCTGCCGGCCTTGAAGATCGTAGGCGACTCGCCACCGCCTGAGTCACCGTTGACTACGGAATAGTAGTTGTCCGAGACCCAGTTGTGACAATCGGTGGAGAGCGTATATACGTGGGCGCTCTCGGTTATTACGTACGCGCTACTGCCATCGCTGAGCGCACTCATGTCGCTGTGCGCGGCAATCGCGCCACTCGAATTCGTCAGTGCTCCCTGAAATGTGTATTGGCCATTGACCGTCTGCGATGTGGCGTAAACGACTTCCTTGTCAACCTGATAGGTAACGTCTGCCGCGTGCGCATAAAGCACGAATTCTCCAGTGGCGGGACACCTTACAATGTGCGGTCGCTCGCCCTTGCGATTGGGCCCCAACAAGCCGCTCGCTTGCGTTGGCAAGATAATTCCTTCGTTCTTCCACGTTGCAAGGTCTTGGGACGAGTACATCGAGAAGCCGTGGAAGTTGTTGTCCGTCGTATTGAGGAAGTATTCCCCATGCATGTAGAACGTGTTGTCGACTTTGATGATTCCGCCACCGTGAGCGTTGACGCGGTTGCCCTCAGTGTCCATGAAGACGACGCCGGTGGAGAGCGGGCCCGAGATCGTGCCGACGGGCCCCGAGCAATTGATGCTTCCACCCGTGTTCGCAGTGCCACCCGTGGCGTTGCTCCCAGCCTGGCTCATTGTGCCGCCCGAGCTCGAGAAGCCTCCTGTATTCGATGCTCCGCCAGTGGTTTGCGCGCCACCGCTGCCCGGTACTCCGCCAGTGGTTTGCGCGCCACCGCTGCCCGGTACTCCGCCAGTGGTTTGCGCGCCACCGCTGCCCGGTACTCCGCCAGTGGTTTGCGCGCCACCGCTGCCCGGTACTCCGCCAGTGGTTTGCGC